>Ga0123519_10005197_pt1 | contig 20859 bp, 17 predicted proteins | sample YelNatPaOPRAMG02_FD_87396 | JGI IMG/M metagenome (GOLD analysis project Ga0123519, IMG submission 87396) | Hot spring microbial communities from Yellowstone National Park - Yellowstone National Park OP-RAMG-02 (version 2) | ecosystem: Environmental > Aquatic > Thermal springs > Hot (42-90C) ...
AGCTGATTAAAAGTCCAGGGAAGCAAACACAAAGAAAAAACAAAAATATTTAGCCTGTCGAAATTATTTTTTGATAAAACTAACCCCAACAAACTAACCAAAAAAACAGAGGTTAAAGCTAAAGAAAATCTTAGGGGAAGAATTTTTTGAAAATAATCTTGGGCTTTCCTCTGGTCTTTTGATAAATCCCGCAAAATCAGTCTTTCTACCCCAAAATCAGCCACCGGATAAAAATTGTAAACCAAAGCCAGAGCAAAATTATAATGGCCAAAGTTTTCCACCCCCAAAACTCTTCCCAAAAAAACAAAGTAAAAAAAACCAACCGCTCGTGCAAAAAGATTCGCCGAACTTAAAAAAACGGTATTTTTAATAACCCTTCTTTCCACACTTCATATTTTATCCTCCCCCTCTTTAAATCGCAAATTATTTATATTATTTATTCTTTCTTGGAGAGACTAGAAAGTGAATTATTCCTACGAAGAAAAACAAAAAAAACCAAGAAGCACCTTTTTCCATTATTATTTCTTTATTAAAAAACTGAAAAACAAAAGAAATTCCGTAAGAAACGGTAGCCAATATAAAACTTGCCTGTGGCTCGAGATTAAAAACTACTATAATCAATCCCCAAAAAATTCCCAAACTTAAAACTGCCAAATTAGATATTTTAATGTTAAAAAAAATATCCCAGATTAATCCAAAACAAAAAATTCCTAAAAAAAGAGCTTTATATTGAGAAACTTTATTCTTAATCTTTTTTAACATTTCTTAATTTCTTAACAATTAAAAGAGTTAAACTTCCAATAATTGTTGCCAAAGTTACTCCCCAACCAATATAAAAAAGCCGCTGCGGCCAATATTCAATGATAATTTGGTAATTTTGATTAAATTCAGCATCAGCCGGAGTAATATACCAACAGTTGGCATAACCATTCATTAGTAAATGCTTTTCTTCCGGTAAAGCTCTCTTCCCCCAAGTTTCATAAAACCCCCTATCAAACCAACTTTCCTTTTGCCCTATTTCTTTTATTTCTCCATCAAAATAACTCCCCACTATCTCTTCATTTTGGATTTTGAATTTTGGATTTTGAATTTTTCTAATGTATGCCCTCCATCCCTGATGAAAACTTTCACTAAAAATTAAAAAGTAAGGATCTCGAGCCTCGTTAATTTCTAAAATATATTTAGCAGGATTTATTTTTCGGAAAGTAATTTGGGGAATAACCGGATAAGTTTGGTTTTTGGTCTTTCTTAAAATCATCTTCGGCTCAAAAATTTTTATTAACGAAGCCTGTTTAAATTTAACCTCAGGAATTTTTTCTTCCCCGCCCTCGGCAGAAATAAACAATTTAGCACCTTTTATATTTCTTCCGGAATAAACAACCACACTATATTCTTGCCAATCAGAAGAATTTTCCTCGGTGGTTAATTCTTCTTCTAATAAAACCTCTGTTTTGGATGGCGGCTCCTTTATTACTCCCTTTTCAAACCAAGTAGTATCAATCTCCGACTTTTCTTCAATTAAAGACAATTTCAGCTTTCCCCCCGCTGTTCTATATTTAAAAGAAAGTTTATAAGCAGTTTCTGGTTCCCAGTTTTTAATCTCCTGCCCAACCGTCGGTGTATTGTTGCGACTAAATAATCTGATTGTTTCTCCTGCTTCCACTTCGCTTTTCAAGATATTCCAATTCTCGTTTAGCAAGTTAGGGGCTGGTGTTTGGTTTAAAACCAAAATATATTCTCCCGCTTTAAATTTTTGTTTGCCAAAGGAAAACCAAGATTTTTCCTCTTGTTCTTGCTCTTGCTTACCGGTGATTTCCAAAATAAATTTTTCTTCTTTTTGGGGAGTAATATTTTCTATTTTTACCCCGGGGATTCCCCCCTCTTTTTCCAGCAAAACCTCGTATTCTCCCTCCTCAGGAATTTCAAAATAATACCGAGGTTGAGAATAATTTTTTAAAACTGCCTTTATATTTTTATCAATTCTTTCTTTTGTTTCTTTTACCAGTCTAAACCTTTTGCTTTCTTTACCAAAATCACCCCTAACCACATCAAGTAGTCTTTCAGAAAAAGCTTCAAAAGAAACTTCAATCTTCGCTAAAAGCAAAAAGGTATCTTCTTCCCTTATTCTTTTTTTCTCTAAATTTTCAATTGCTTCCTTCATTTCTCCTTCAAATCTTTTTAAAACGTCTAAAAAAACTTCATCGTTTAATCTTCTATCCCATTTTTGAATTTCAAAGACTCTTTTTCCGGCAAAAAACAAATTTTGCTCTAAAAGCTTTTCTGGCTGGTCAGCAAATTGAGCTTTTATTTTTTCTTCCCTTTTTAAAATATAAGGATAAACTAAGCCTCCTGGTTTCCAACGGGCATAAGGAAATAAAACTCCACCAGGATTCATTCCCCTAATCCCCGCCTTTAACTTTCCCTCATCAATAGCGCTTTGAAGTTCACCAACAAGAAGTATTTGATTAGCTTTTTCCCTAACTAATTCACTTGTAAATTCTTCTTTTTCTTTAATTTTTTCATAGGGAGAAATAAAAAATCCGGTTCTTTTATAAGTTCCGCTAAAACTTACTAATTCTGGCAACTCATATTGAGTACTTTGGGGACTATAAACAATTTGGGTAGGCACATAAAACCTTGGCAAAAAATTCTCACCCACATCATAAAAATCAATTATCTTATTTTTTTCTCCCGCTAGCTGTCTGTCAAAAAGCTTCTCCAACTCTGGAACGCTTTCCTTTTCTCGAAACCCAAACCAAGGATACATATCTTTATTAATAACGATCTTGCCAATATTATATAAACCTAAAAGTTTCAAATAATTCGGATGAGAAATTTTATCGTAAAGCACACCAAATCTCTGAGTCAAGTTACCATTATAGGGAGCAATAAAGGGCTTATTAGTATTACTCAAAATTGGATCATTCCCGGTATAAAACTTATTCCTTTCAATTTGTAAAGCCACCTGATAATTCCAACTTCCAGGCAAACTTAAAACTCGATAAAGTTGCCTGTCATTATTTAATTTATTTTTTAATTCTTGGTATTCTGGTTTATCTAAAAATTTCCTAGAACCAATAACTGTCTCACTAAATTTATAGTCAGGCAAAAAATTACCGGATAAAAATGGATAAAGAAAAAAACAAACAGAAATAAATAAAAAAACAGAAAAAAAGCGAAATATTTTTTCTCTTCTTATTTCTCTCAAAATGATTATCACCAGCAAAGTAGTTAAAAAAACAAACAAAAGCCCCCATTTTTCCTCAGCGGTTTTAAAAATATGGAATAGAGGAAAATGATAAACCAAAAACTCATAAACACTTCCAAATAACCCCTTTACCCCTTTGGATAAAAATCCAACCACCACCCAAAAAAAACTTAAAAACCAAAAAAATCGGGGTTTATTATTTTTTCTAAGCAAATAATAAAGAATTAAAAAAACGGGGAAGGAAACAAAAATTAAACTTAATTTGTTGTTAAAATAAAAATTTAAAAAATCGTAGTCTGGCTGCGGGGGATAATTTAAAAGATTTTGGAAATTCAAAACTCTCCAAAAAGCAGGAATAAAAACTTGCTGTCCGCGCAACCACGAAATTGCAAATTCCTTAGAATATCCTTTTGAAGCATCGGGAAAAACATAAAACCAATTGAGAATCCACCAGAAATTAAAGAGAATAAAAGAAGAAAGGACAAGGCAATATTTTCCCACAATCGCTTTAAAGTTAAACTTTTTTTCTTTATATAAAGAAGCAAAAACCACAAAAAATACCAAAGCAATTTGATATAAAAACATTGTTGGCGGATTGGCGTTGGTAAAAGCAAAAAACAGAGAATGAAGTCCAAAAAAGAAAAATAATTTCCATGGGTGATTGTAAAACACCAAAATTAGATACAAAAAGGCTGGTAAAATATAAGCTGCCAACATATTCCATTGATTGATAGATTTTAAAAAATTAATCATAAAAGGATTAGCAACATAAAACGTCGCTATCAGAAAGGCAAAAAAAGGTTTAAGACTAAATTCTAAAGAAAGAAGATAAACAGCTAAAAATGGCAAAAAATATAAGGAATAAACTATTACAAAATTTACAATCCTTTCGTTTGCCAATATTTCTTGAAGTAAAATCAGATGGAAAACATAAGCAAAGTTTAAAGAATGCAAAAAAACTCCTGTTCCAAAATTATTAACCCACGACTGACTATAACTTCTAAATAATAACGGGAAATTTAATAAATATGCTCCCTCGCCACCACTAATTATTTTCTCCCCCCTATAATAAGAATAATAAAAAATTAAAAAAAGAAGAAAACCGAATAAAAACAAAAAAATATATTTTCCAAGTTTATTTGTTCTTCTCATACAAAAAACTGCTAGTGTTTAAACGTCTCAAATCTAGGGTTCTTAAAAGAATTTTTACTCCTTGACGCAAAAGTTTAAGCACATAAAAAAAGTCTTCTCGGGAATGTATTTTCCTTATAATTTTGGTAGGATTTAAGATGTAAGATAGGGCTCTGTATGTCATAAACTCCCTATAAGCATTTTTTTGTATTTTCCTAAGCTCTTCTTTTTTAAAATATTTGGTATCCGCTCCCGTTTCATTTAAAATATAATTTATTTCTTCAAATATTTTTCCGTCAAATTTCAAATCTTCAAAAAAACTATCAAAATTTAACAAATTTTCTTTTCGAAAATACTGATAAACATCTGAAGTTGGTTGGGGAATAAGAAGATAAAAGGTAGCAAAATCAGTCCCACATTTTTTAGCAAATTCAATTGTATCTCTTATAGAATTCATCTGCTCATAAGGAAAGCCAATAATATTAGTGCAAATTGTCCACATACCAATTTTATTTGCATATTGAATTAACTCTTTTGCTTGAGAAAGAGGGTATGGTTTTCCTAAAAATTCTCGCGTCTGCGGATTTCCAGACTCAATTCCAAAAGTAATTCGATAACAACCCGCTTTATACATTTTTCTAATAGTAGGTTTATCTAAAGTCCAATGGGCAATACCATTAGGAGTAGTCCATTTAATATTTATTTTTCTTCTGATAATTTCTTCACAAATCTCCTTCCAGCGAATTTTATTAACGCTTGCGCTATCATCTAAAAAGGCAATTTCTCTAACTCCATATTTCTTCACTAATAATTCTATTTCATCCACAACATTTTTGGCACTTCTTCCTCGCCAGGTTCTTCCCCAAACTGCCCTTACTGTACAATAAACACACCTTCCGGGGCAACCCCTACTTGTAATTATCCCAGTAGCAGGATAACGCATTAAATATGGCTGAGCATCAGGCGTAATCAAATATTTTTCAAAATCAATCAAGTCTCTGGCGGGAAATGGTATTTCATCAAGATCAGAAATCAGCTCCCTTGGTTCAGTTTTAACAATTTTACCCCCCCTTCCCCTAAAAGCTATTCCTTTAATTTTTCTAAAACTTTTTTTCTTTTTTAAAATTGCCCGGCAAAGCTCTAAAAAAGTTTGCTCTCCCTCTCCAATTACCACAAAATCAATATTTTTATCTTTTAAAACATAATTCCAATAAGAGGAGGCATGGTTTCCGCCAATAACTACTTTTATTTCTTTATTAAATCTTTTGACTGTTTGGGCAATTTCCATTACGTCATGGTAGTAAATAGAATACATACTCGTAATGCCCACTATCTTTGGTTTTTCTTTTTTAAGAGTCTTTAAAATCTCTTTATCAGAAATACCAAAGCGAATTCTATCTTTTAAAATAATCGCCTGTTTAATATCAAAAATCCCCAGCTCCACAATTTTGCTTTTCAAACCAAATTTTCTTAACCAGCTAGCTAAATACATTAAACCCAACGGCGCCACCGGTTTATAAAATGAATAGTAATTCTTTTTTTGAGAATAATAGGGATTAATCAAAAGGATCTCCATTTATATTTTTATTTTTCGAGCTACAATTCTTAAAATATCGCTTTTCCTACTAGGAAGAAAAAATCGAAACATTGTTAAAAAAAACAAAAGGGGCATAGAAAAAACAATTGCAATTTTTCTAATTAATATATTTTGACTTTTTTCCTCCAAAAATCTTGAGAAGCTTCTAAACAAACTTAGTAAGGAATTAAATTTTAAATATTTATATTCTAAAATTTCAAAACCCTCCAGTTCAAGAAGATAACTAAGCGTACTATAAGACCAATGAAAAAGATGCCGAGGTATATCAAGATGAAAAAAATATTTTCCAAAAAACTTAAAAGAAATACTTTCAATATTAGGAACTTCAATTACTAAAATCCCTTTAGTTTTTAAAAGTTTATTAATCGTCTTAAGGGCCTTTCTTGGATAATGTAAATGCTCTAAAACATGCCAAAGAGTAATTATATCAAATGATTCCCTTGAAAACCCACATTCTTCTATCTTTTTATTTATCACTCTTAATCCTTTCTTTCTAGCTAATTTACAAGCCACGGCCGAAACATCATTTCCCACCACCCTAAAACCCCTTTTTTTCATTTCGAATAAAAAATCACCTGTGCCACATCCTATATCTAACAACAACCCTCTTTTTTTATATTTTAATACTAGGTCAGCAGCTCGCTTTCTGTAAATTCTTGTTATTTTTTCAATCAAGTAATTACCTACACCCCAAAAAATTTTAGAAGAATAATAATTTTCAGGATAAAACTTATAAATTTCGCTTTCCACAGGCCTAGGATTAACATAAAAAACCCCACATTTTTTACATTTAACCAATTTAAATTCATCTTTAAAATTAGAACATCGAAAATCTTTAGTTGTTAAAATATGACAAAATGATTTTGAATTACAAATTGGACAACTTATTTTTTCTGTTTTCAACATTTCTGTGCGATCACCTCCAATGAATAATAGCCTGGAATTGGAATCCTAGTTTTTAATCTTAAAAATTCCACTAATTTTCCTGCCAAAAATTTTTTCCAAAAGTAAAATTTTAATATCCTACACGAAAATTTAAGCAACGGATCTATTAATGGAAAAAGAATGGGAGGGGTTTCAACTGCTATAATTTTAAACCCACGCCCTATCAATTTCTTCAACAGTTCTCGGCTATCTTTATATTCTCTCACGTGAGTGGGTTCTAAAACTCGCTTTCCGTAAATATTTTTATAGAAATACCATGACCTATTTTTTTTCAAAACTGTTGAAATCATTAAATAGCCTTTTTTTACTAAAATCCGATTTATTTCATTTATAAATTTAACATCGCTTCTTAGATGTTCTATAACCATCGTACTCAAAACGAAATCACAGCTCCCACTTTTAAGAGGGATATTACAAACATCAGATTGTATAAATTTGGCATAAGGAATTTTTTGAGAACTCAATTTAAGAGCTTCTATACTAAAATCTACACCTATTAATTCTGCTTTAGTAATTTTTGACAAGTTGTAAAGAAGAGTCCCTCCTCCGCAACCTAAATCTACTATTCTTTTAGAATTTACTATTAATCTTTTTATTAATTCCCAGGTGTTTTTACTGTAAATAACAAACCACACGCTAGAAGGAGAAAAAAATGTTTTTAAAAACTCTTTTTCAAAATAATCTATATTATTATAGTGAAATGTATCCCTTTTGCTAGCAATAATCATTTTTTAGCCTTCACTATAAGGATATAAGCGTCATTAATAAATCTTTTGCTTATTTTTAAGTCTGATGGTCTAAAATGAATATTGGGGGGCCTAGTAAAAAAGTTCTTTATTTTTAAAGGAATTATCCTTGATATCTTTCTTACTATTTCTATTTGCGATAAAATTCTAATAATTCTTATTCTCACTGTTTTTCTATATTTTTCCTCCTCTTTTCTATATTTTTTATTAACAGTTTTCTGTCCAAATATTTCAAGTTCTCTGAATCCATTATGCAAAAAAAGATTTCTAAGTTCTAAGGCGTCAAACTCTTTTTCGTGAAATGGGCAAATCGGCCTCGAATCACCCAAACTCGAATCACCCAAAGAGGTTACTCTTTTATTGGGAGTAGCTAATATAAAAACTCCTCCGGGCTTCAAAACTCTTTTTATCTCTTCTATAAAGCGCAATGGATCTCTAAGATGTTCAATTAACTGAAACGCGACTACTATATCAAAGGTGTTCTTTTCGAAATTTAAATTACATACATCCATAACATAAAAATTTAAATTTTTCCTTTTATAGGTATTTTTTGCTTTTTCAATTGCTCGGGAGGAAATGTCAATTCCTACCACCTTCTTAGCCTTGTGCGACAGAAAATAAGAACCATATCCCACCCCACATCCGCAGTCTAATACTACGTTATTCTTTACAAAACGTGAAGCAAAAATATACGGTTTAGTATAAATACCGTCTATTAAGCTAAAATTTTTATAGTCCTCTAATCTTTCGCCGCTGTTATAGTTTAAAAAATCGTATATGCATACCATTTTTTATAAATTAAAATTAATTAGTTTCATTAAAATTTCCCCTGCTCTCTTATCCCAATCCCATTCTCTTGCCCACAAAATAGCTTCTTGAGAGGTTATTTTGTATAACTCTTTATCCGTGAGTAGCAAAACAATATTCTCACTAAATTTTTCTAAATTATAACACGGCGTTTTAAGCATCCCCTTGGGATAGTAAGTTTTTAAAGCTTCTAAATCGAAACTTACACCCGGTAGACCCCATGCCATTGCTTCACAAGCGGCCATACCTCCACTGTCGTAAATAGCAGGATGAACAACTATTTTACTTTGCTTGAAAATTTCATATTTTTCTTCCCCATCTTTAAAACCAACTAATTCTATATTTTTCTCCAAATTAAGTTTCTGGATTTTTTCCCTCACCTCTTTTTCAAGTGGTCCATCTCCTATCATTACCAATTTTGCTTTAGGAATTCTTTGGCAGACTAATTTCCAAATATCAACAAGCTCAATTACTCCTTTTTGGGGATGAAATCTACCAATGAAACAGGCGTCGTATCTTCTTTTTCCCAGAGGTAAAACCCTGCCCGAACTTAGATATTCCTCAGAAGGCTTTATATTTACTCCACCCCGAATTACCACAATCTTATCCTTGCTTCTTTTTTTGGTCACAAACTTCTCTACATCAGGCTCACTAGTAACAAAAACCATATCTGCGTAGTTTTTTACCAACCAATAAATCGGCAACTGAAACAGCCAATAAATAAATCCCCTAAACCAGGATTTTCCTTTATAGGGAGATTCCTTCTGCCAAGGCTTAGGGGCAAAAAGAAAAAAAGCAGCTATCCATTTCGCCTGAGGGTTTTTTAATTTCATTAAAAATCCAGGAAGAGCATCGGGTAAAAAATCAGATGAAGAGTAAACAAAATTTCTGGAATTAGGAGGCAACTTCACCCGCAAAGCTTCCTTAATACCAATCAAGGTCCTTATCATCCCCGTGAAGTAAATTCCTAATTTATTAAATCTCTCTGAGGGCCAAATGAAAAAATTAGCTTCTCTAAGCCCGTTAGACTTACACATTTTAAAACCAGATTCATTAGTAAAAATATTTATCTGACAACCTAATTTTGCCCACCTTCGTGAAAGTTCGATAAAAATTCTATCTCCCCCGCTCATTCCTTTACCATCAAAGAAACTCCAATTAACAATAATGTTTAAAGAAATGAGTTTTTTCATAGCTTAAATTTTATAAACAAAAATAGAATATCCTATTTGAGCATAAGGTTTTTTATTTTTCAACCAAGAAAAACAATCTTTATTTTCAAGATAAACTCCTTGAAGTTGGGTAACACTAATAGCAATCCAACCCTCCTTAGGCTCGCAAGAAAGCTGCTTTTCTTTTTCTTCCTTCAACCAAGATGGACCAAACCATTCATATTTTAATCCGTAAGTTTCAGGGAGAGCAACTCCGAAAAGATTAATTTTTATCTTTTCTATTTTATTTTTTTTCACAAAATTCACTAAATTTTTAACATCTTGCCCCCAATCAATATTAGAGTCAGCTAAATAAAGATAGCCATTTTTTGGCCCTCCAACTAACTCATTAAAATAGGCTAAATAATAAGGAGAAATCCTTATCGTTCCTACCAATAACCAAATAATAAGTAAAATAAAGATTAGTTTATTCTTTTTTTCCAAAAAACATATGCCCCTTGCGCTAAAAACAATAAAAAAGGGAAAAATAGGTAATATATATCTAATTCCCGCATTAATATGATTCAAAAGAGAGGGGAAAAAAACAAATAATATTGGCAAAACCAAAAATAATTCGTCTGCAAAATCTTTTTTATACCTATTTCTCACTAAAATAATTAAAGAGAATATTCCAAAAATTAGCAAAGGTAAAGGTGTTTTGATAAGAAGGACTTCGGGAAAATAGTACCACCAACCGCTTGTAGAATATTGACCGTTTAAAAAGGCGGGTTGGCCAAATTTAGAGCGATAAATCACCCATCCCAAAGATTTTAAATAATGATAGGAAACTAAAAGCGGCATATTTTTAAGTAAAATTTTGTTTTCTAAACTAGTTAAATCTATTCCTCTAAAGGCTATCGCCCTGTCCTCTTTTAAATAATAATCAAGATTTTTCCCCAAACCACGAAAACCATAAAATAAATTAATACTTAGCCATGTAGTAAATATTAGGATAAATAAAATTTTAAAAGAAAACTTTATTTCCTTTTTTTTAAAAAAAATCAAAAAAAAGAATAAGGGAAAAAGAATAAGAGAAGTTATTTTGCTTAATTGGGCAGCAATGAAGAAAAAAATCATTGGCAATAAATAGAAGCCCCTTTTTTCTTTTAGATAACACCAAAGATAATAAACAGAAGCAAAAATAAAAAAGGTAGCCCCCAAATCGCTAGTAGCCAAACTCGCATGAGCTATAAGATTAGGTTCAAAAGCAAAAAAGAGCAGCGCCAGCAAGGCAGTCTTTTCCCCATAAAGCTTTCTGGTCCACTTAAAAATAAAAATCCCTAAAAATACACCCAAAAATAAAATTGGAAGCCGAGCAAGAAAAAAGACTAAATCCACTGGCATTTTGGAAGAAAGGAAAAAATCCCTTGCTACTCCATGGACATAAGCTTCCCCCCAAAAGTTACTAAGGGAAATTTCTGGTAATTTCAGAAAAATAAGAGGAAAAGCAGAAAAAGAATTAAGCAAAAGGGGTGCTCCAACATTAAATCTTAAATCTCCCTTTTTCAAATAAGCGTAACCAGCGGTAATATGCCCTGGCTCATCATTAGTGGGAGAAGCCTCCAGAGCCATTCTAACACCCTGAAAAAAGAACAAAGAAAGTAAAATAATTATAAAAATAAGTTTATATTTTTGGCGAAAGGGCATCAATATACTAAACTTTAAATCAAATTTTTTGTTTTTCTTCATTATTATAAAATTTTACTCCTTTTATGGCTAATTTATAGGGGTGCAACCACCAAAGAAGGCCAGTGTTTTCCCCTATCTCCAATTTCACTTTCTTAACCTCCATCACATCGCTTAAATATATTTTATCTATTTGCCAATCTTTCCTTGCCAAAACTCTACTCTGACCAACTATCTTCCCCTTCTCATCAAAAACTAAAAGATTTACAAAATATCTTGAAAAATGTTTTGTCAAAAAATCTCCATCTATTTTAAACTCTACAGCAATATCTGAGGCCAAAATAGGCTCTTGAAAAGTTATACTCCAAAAAGCATCTCTTCCTGTGACTCTGTAACTACTACCATCTTTTCTTTTTTGCATAGATAGAAGTTCTATTTTTTCCTCTTGTTCTGGATTCCAGGCATATACTTCTCTATTTTCCCTACTAATTACTATAGGTTCTTTTCTCTGTTTCATAACTATTGCTAATTTATTTCTTAAAACCGTTTGATAATTCTCTAAAATAAATTCTTCAATAACATTACCCTCACCAGCAAAAACAGGTCCATCTTCATTCGTTAAAGAGAAAAATCTCGAAACATCTCCTCTTTTTCTTCCATAATTAGCTATTCCTAAATTATTATAAATATTAATAACTACAAACTTCGGTTTTCTTTTTTCCAAGTCCTGCCTAATTCTCTCACGTACATGCCCCATTGGTAGAGGAAAGCCGGTCGGAGAACTTCTATTTGTTAAATGATTATATGGCCCCCAAGGGTAAACATATAAGAAATCATCCTCAGTAGTGTTTGCTAATATATAATCAGTGATCTCTTTATAATATTCAACAAAATCCTTTCTAATATACCAACCAACTGGTGGATAAAATTTTTTCTCTTGAACATCCCCGCCTAATAATATCCCCTTTTTGTCAAAAATTTCAGCAATAAATATCCAATCGCTTGTCAGGGTAAACCAAAGAAATAAAAAACTCGAAAATAAAAAACCAAATGTTTTTAAAAGCTTTTTTTCTTTTTGCCAAAAATAAAAAAATACTTCTTCTATCTCTATTAAAAGAAGTAAAAAAAATGGCACTAATCCATAAGTAAAATAGCCAAAAGAGGGCGTGTCTAAAACTCTAATAAAAGCCAATAATCCATAAAAAATAAGACTAATTTTTATAAAATCTTTCTCTTTTAAATCTTTTTCTCTAATAAAAATAACCAAAATAATTAAGATATTAACCAAAAAAAATAGAAAAACGACATAAAAATTAAGTTTTTGTAAAAATTCAATCGGAAAACCAAATATTAAAAATTTGGAAATAGGAATTAAGTTTATAATTTCTGAAAAACGAGGAAAGCTATCTGCGGCTGCCGGAGAAGAATAGTAAAAGTTATTTATACCCGAAAGGGTATACCACACATAATCATTAAAAACACCCTTAACATAAAACCAAATAAAATAAGGTGTTAAAATAATTGCTTCCCCAAGCAAGAATTTGCTAAAGTATAACCTAAATAATTTTCTTTTAGAAAAAAGACTAATTAAAACTACTAAAAAAATAGCTAAATTAAAAGCCGCTCCATATTCAAAACTTGTTAAAAGAGATAATCCGGCAACTATTCCACTAATTAATAAATATTTCTTCTTTTTTTGTAGAAAGTATAAAATAAAAAGGGATAAACCCAGCTCAGCAAACAAATGTCTGGGCGAAGTAAATTCCCAGTTTACTCTAAACAAAAGACAAAAAGATAAAAAAATAATAATTAGATGTTTTTTGCTTAAAATATTTTTTGCTATTAAAAAGCTCAAAAAAATACCCATTATGGGTAAAAACAAATGCTTGGTCAATTTTAAGGCAAAAAATGTTCTTTTAAAGATTAAATATGGTAGAGACTGAATCAATAAATAAAAAAAACCATAACTAGGAGAATGAAAATAATCTCGAAAGGGCATTTTAAACCTAACAAAATCCTCCAAAACATGCCAATGATGCTCATCGTCCATATATCCAAAAGAATCTGAAAGGGAATAAAGTATAAACTCAAATCTTTTCCAGGTTAATAAAAAAAATCCTAAAAAAACTAAAAAAAGAATTAAAAAATAGATTCTCTTTTTACAAAAAATTGCCTTCTTCATAATCTATTGATAAAATTATATAAAATCTATGGCTAAAAAAATAGAACTTTCGGTAGTAGTTCCTATTTTTAATGAGGAAAAAAATATAATCCCTTTATATAAAGAGTTAACCAGTGTTTTAAAAAAAATTAAAAAATCTTACGAAATAATTTTTGTTAATGATGGTTCTACCGACAATAGTCTCCAAATAATGAAAAAACTTAAACCCCTAAAAATAATTTCCTTAAGAAAAAACTCTGGCCAATCAGCCGCCCTAGACGCAGGGATAAAGAACGCCAAAGGAGAAGTTATCATTACTCTTGATGGCGATGGCCAAAACGATCCAAAAGATATTCCTCGCCTTTTAGTAAAATTAAATGAAGGTTACGATGTTGTTTGTGGTTGGCGTTATAAAAGAAAAGATCCTCCTTCTAAAAAAATAATTTCCAAAGGGGCCGCTTTTTTGAGAAAATTTTTTGTTGACGATCATGTCCATGATTCTGGCTGCACCCTAAGGGTTTACAGGCAAGAATGTTTTGAAAATCTCGATCTTTATGGAGAAATGCACCGGATGATTCCCGCTCTAATGCGCTGGCGAGGATTTAAAATTACTGAAATTAAGGTTAACCATCGTCCCCGAGTACATGGAAAAACCAAATATAATTGGAAAAGAGTTATCAAGGGCTTTTTGGATATGGTAGATATCTGGTTTTGGCGTAAATACGAATCCCGTCCCCTTCATATTTTTGGAACACTGGGACTGATTTTTGTTTTGTTTTCTTCTCTTTTACTTCTTTTTCTCGCAATGGCAAGGCTTTTTTGGAATTATTCTCTCTCAAATCGTATTTGGCCTCTAGTTGGCTTTGTTGGTTTTCTCACCGGAATTCAATTTATCATCTTCGGACTTTTGGCTAATTTAATTATTAAAACCGACTCTCACAAAAATTTTTATTCCATAAAAGAAATAATTGAGAACAAATGAAAATACTTGTCACTGGAGCAGCTGGTTTTATTGGTTTTCATCTTTCGAAAAAACTACTTGAAAGAAAACTCAAAGTGATCGGCGTTGACAATCTAAATCGATACTATAGCCCAAAACTTAAAAAATCTAGATTAGAAATTCTTAAGAAATACCCCCATTTTTCTTTTTATAAAGTTGATATTTCCTCTTATTCGCAGCTTAAAAAAGTTTTTGAAGAAAATAAGTTTGACAAAATTTGTCATTTGGCTGCCCAGGCAGGAGTTCGTTATAGTCTTGAAAATCCTTTTGTCTACGAAAAATCAAATACGGTCGGTTTTTTAAATCTCTTAGAATTAATGCGCCAGTTTAAAATTAAAAATCTTGTTTTTGCCTCAAGTTCATCGGTTTACGGAGGAATTAAAAAAATTCCTTTTAAAGAAACAATGACTATCAATCAACCAATCTCTTTATATGCCGCCACCAAAGCCGCCAATGAACTTTATGCTTATACTTATCATCATCTTTTTGGAATAAATGCTGTCGGTTTAAGGTTTTTTACTGTTTATGGTCCTTGGGGTCGACCAGATATGGCAGTTTTTTTATTTACCAAAGCAATTTTAAAAGGAGAACCAATTAAGGTTTTTAATTACGGGAAAATGAAACGTGACTTTACCTACATTGATGATATTGTAGAAGGAATAATCAGTGCTCTTGACAAAGTGGAAAAATTAAATTATGAAATCATCAATTTAGGCTGCTCTCAACCAGTTTTACTTACAGATTTTATTAAAATTTTAGAAAAAAAACTCGGCAAAAAAGCAAAAAAAGAATTTCTTTCCCTTCAACCCGGCGATGTTCCTAACACCTACGCCGACATTTCCAAGGCTAAAAAACTCCTTGGTTATCAGCCAAAAGTAAAAATCGAAAAAGGTTTAGAAAAATTTGTTGATTGGTATAGAAGCTACTATAAAGTTTAAAGACCAAAAATGAAAATCCTAATGCTCAACTACGAATTCCCCCCCCTAGGCGGAGGTGCAGGCAACGCCAATTTCTATCTTTTAAAAGAATTCGCAAAAAATAAGAAGTTAGAAATTGACCTTGTCACCTCTTCCATTGATAAATTTACAAAGGAGAAATTCAGTCATAACATAACTCTTCATCGTCTTAATATTGGTAAGGGTAAAAAAAATCTTCAATATCAAATATCTAAAGACTTAATTGTTTATTTTATTAAGGCACTTTTATACTCTAAAAAATTAATGAAAAAGAAAAATTATGATTTAATTCACGCCTGGTTTGGAATACCCTGCGGTCTTATTGCTCTACTTTTAGGAAAGCCCTATATTGTTAGCCTCCGCGGGTCAGATGTTCCTTTCTACAATCCTCGTTTTTATCTTTTAGATAAATTTATCTTTCGCTACCTAAGCAAATTTATTTGGAAAAAAGCAAAAACAGTAACTACTAATTCAGAAGGGTTAAAAATTTTAGCCAAAAAAACATCTACCAACCAAAAAATAGAAGTGATTTACAATGGTGTAGATACTAAAGAATTTAAACCGGCAAAAAACAAGAAGTTTGGGAAAACCCTAAAAATTATTTGCGTTGCCCGGCTCATTAAAAGAAAAGGCATTGATTATTTGCTTAAAGCTTTAGGGGAATTAAAAAACAAAGATTACCTTTTAACTATCATCGGAGACGGAAACGAAAAAGAAAACCTTAAACAATTAGCCAAAGAATTAAAAATAAAAGATAAAGTAAATTTCTTAGGAGCAATTCCTCACTCAAAGATGGCTTGCTATTATCAACAAAATGATTTATTTGTGCTACCCTCACTAAATGAGGGAATGAGCAATACTATTTTAGAAGCAATGGCTTGCGGTTTACCAATTATTACCACCAATACGGGTGGTGCTAAAGAATTAATTAAAAATAATGGCTTCATTGTCAAACCAAAATCAGTAACTCAACTTAAAAATGCTATTTTAAAATATTTAAACAATAAGAATTTATTAGAAAAACATCGCCAAATTTCTCGCCAAATTGCCAAAAAAATGAGTTGGCAGAAAGCCGCCAAGGGCTATTTAAAAATTTATGCTCAACTGGCGTAAACCAATAATTTATCTTTTACTTTATCTTTCTGGAAGTAAAATCCCAAAAATTTTAAGGGAAATTGAGGCAATCAACGAATTGCCTGTTTCTGAAAAGAAAAAGTATCAACAAAAAAAAATTAGAAAAAATTTTACTTCATGCCCACAATAATGTTCCCTATTATCATAAAATTTTAAAAAAATCTGGAGTAATCTCAGGCGAAAAAGTAAATTTAAAAAACTTTAACAAAATCCCCCTCCTTACTAAAGAAATCATTAGAAAAGAAGGCAAAAATCTTTACTCAAAAGATTATCAACAAAGAAAATATTATGAAAATAGCTCGGGGGGCTCTACTGGTGAACCAGTAAAATTTATTCAAGACAAAGAATATGATGATTGGAATATCGCTACTAAAATTTTTTACAAAAAATTAGGTAAACAGGATATTGGAGAAAGAGAATTACGACTTTGGGGATCAGAAAGAGATATTTTAGAAGGCAAAGAAAAACTTTCAATTAGAATTAGAAATTGGCTTTATAATCGTAAAGAACTAAACGCCTTTAGGATGTCAACTAAAAAAATGGAAGAATTTGTAGAAATTTGGAATAAATTTAAACCTCAATGGGTAGAAGCATATGTTCAATCAATTTATGAATTTGCTAAATTTATTGAAGAAAAAAAGTTGGATATTTATTCCCCAAAAGGGGTGTTAGTCTCTGCCGGAACTCTATATGAACCAGCAAGAAAAAAATTGAAAAAATATTCAAATGTCCAGTCTTTAATCGATACGGTTCAAGGGAGGTGGGAGCAATTGCCTGTAGTTTTCCTCCATCAAAAAATCTAGAAATTTCCTTCTGGAATAATTATCTGGAGATCCTTGAGGATGGAAAAAATAAAATGGGCAAAATAATAATTACCACTCTTAACAATTATTCTATGCCTCTTATAAGATATGATATTGAAGATCTAGGATTTCTTTCCAAAAAATGGGGTGTTTTAGAAAAAATAGTGGGAAGAGAGGTAAATATCTTTAAAACTAAGGAAGGTGAATTAATCGATGGAGAATTTTTTACTCGTCTTTTTTATTTAAAAAATTGGGTAAAAAAGTTTCAAATTATCCAAAAAGACTACAACTTTATCTTAATAAAGGTTGTTGGTAATAAAAATACAAAAGAAATGCTAAAAATTGAAGAAAATATTAAAAAAGTAATGGGTAAAAACTGCCAAATAAAATGGCAATTTCTTAAACAAATCAAACCCTTAAAAAGTGGAAAATTTTTATATACAATAAGTAATGTAAAATGAAAATTTTTATAGCCGGAGATATATCTAATAAAAATGGTTCCTAGAAATTACAACGAAAAATTTTACGACAGACTTAGAAAAAATGAATGGAAAAACATAGCTTCTTTTGGTCCAAGCGCTCAGACTAGATATCGCATCTTTTTAAAATTAATTAAAAAATATAATTTTAAATTTCCTCTTTTAGATTGTGGATGTGGAACCGGAGAATTAGTTGGCAAAATTTCCAAAAAATACCAAAACTATCAAAAAATCTTTGGTTTTGATTTTTCTGAAGAGGCAATCAGAATATGTCGAAAAAAATTCCCTCATTTAAAATTTTTCAAAATGAATATTTTAAATCCAAATTTAGAGTATAAAAACTATTTCAACACTATTATTTGTAGTGAAGTCTTAGAACATATTAAAAACTTACCAAAAGCAATTAAAAATTTGAATCTACTTTTAAAAAATAATGGGTTCTTATTTATTTCTGTCCCCTATCAAATGAAATATTGGACAAGACACGATGATTTTTCGGGGCATATTAAAAGATTCGAAAGGGAAGAATTAGAAAAACTACTTCAGAAAGAAAATTTTAAAATTTTAGAAAAATTTTCTTGGGGATGGCTTATTTATAATGTTTACTATTGGTTTTTGCAAAGAATTAATCCAAAAAAAGCAATGAAAACACGCGGCAAAAACTTATTTAACTTAAAAATAAAAAGGATTCTTTCTTATTTATTCTATTTAGCTTTTAAAACAGAATATATTATAAGAGATAAAGATTGTAAAAGAGGTAGAAGATTATTTATCGTATGTCAGAAAATTCGATAATAAATAAAATCATCATTCCCTCAGAAACAGCAGCTCTTCTTAAAGAAGGGTTTGGTAAATTTTATTCTAACTCTTTTGTTGAAAATCAACTCAATCTTAAAAGAGCAAAAGACAGATCGCAAATAGTTAAAAAATTACTTCGTGGTGTAAAAAATCCAAAAATATTGGAAATCGGCTGTGGTGCAGGATTACAAATAGTAGCCTTAAATAAATTAGGTTTTAATACTTATGGAATTGAACCGGATAAACATTCTTACCTAGCGGCGAAAATACTCTTAAAGGCAAACAAAATCCCTGATAATAAAATAAAAAATCAATGTGGAGAAAATCTACAATTTAAAGAAAAATTTGACCTTATTATTTCTTTCCAAGTTTTAGAACACTGCAAAAATCCTCCAAAAGTTTTTGAAAAAAGCTATAAACATCTTAATCCTGGCGGAAAGATATATTTTGTCATTCCTAACTATCAATCATTCTGGGAAGGACACTATGGAATTTTTTGGTTACCCTTTTTAAATAAAAAGTTGGCTAAAGTTTATGTATCGCTAATTGGAAAAAATCCAAAATTAATTAATAACCTAAACTTTATTAAACCAAATTTAATTAGAAAAATACTTAAAAAAACTGGCTTTGAAATAATCTCCATGGGAGAAGAAGAATTTAAAAAAAGAATGAAAAAAGGTTTTTTCCATGCTTATGGATCAACGAAAAAAATACTTCCCTTTTTAAAAATTATTAAAAGACTAAAATTAAACAATATAATTTCTAACTTTATGGTAAAACTTGATTTATTCTACCCCATAATCGTTATTGCTCGAAAAGAAAATGATAATAAATAAAAAAACTTATTTAAAAATACTCTTCAGTCTATCTCTTCTATTTTTAATCTTTCAAAAGATTGAGTTAGGGAAATTTCTCTTCTTTATTAAAAAAACCAATTTTTTAACTTATCTAAAAAACTTCTCTTTAGTGATAATCTTTACTCTTTTAAGCACAATAAGACTTTATAAACTTACTAAAGAGATAAACAAAAACCTTAATTTAAAATTTATAAAATTGTTAAAAGGAGTTTTAATTGGTTACTTTTACAACCTTTTTCTCCCAACCACCATAGGGGGAGATGTTGCCAAAGGAATATATATTAGTGACAAAAAAATTTCTAAAAAAAGTGGCGTAGTTATTTCTTTCATTGACCGAACAGCAGGCCTTATGGGCCTAGCCGCTGTTGGTTTATTTGGAACGCTCTTTTTAAATGAATATTATTTCCCTATTCCAAGAATTTTTATGACATTTTTCTTTAGCCTAATAATTATATTTATTTTTGTATTTTTTTATTTTTTTGATTTTTTTAAGAGACGCTTGTTGGGAAATAAAACCTTTAAGTTTTTAAATTTTTTAAAGGAACTTAATTTCTCTCAAAGGGCTGTTTTTTTAAAATTAGCATTTTTTTCTTTTTTTTTACAAATAGTAAATGTATTCACACATTTTTCCGTTGCTAATTCTGTAGGAATAAACCTCCCTTTTGCTTATTTCTTCACCGCAGTTCCTCTTTTGAGCTTAATTGTACTTTTACCCATTACTATCAATGGCATTGGTTTAAGAGAGATTTCTGCTGTTTCTTTATATAGCGCAGTAGGAATTTCAAGTCCTCAGATTTTAGCCTATACTACTATTATTTTCTCTTATTCAGTTGCCTTGGGAATTATTGGAGGAATCATTCAATCCCACACTTTATTCAATAAAATAATAAAATAAACTCCTAATAAATAACAATACGGCAAAAGATAAAAAACATAACGAGAGTTGATATTACCAATTGATAAAAATCCTAAATAAAAAATTACCCAGAGAGACAAAAAGGTAATTTTTTTATCAAATTCAAAATTTTTAAGTTTATTCTTGGCTAATCCTGCAATTTTCAAAAAAACTAAAAAGGAAAAAATTAAAGCCAAGGTGGTAAAAATCGGCCAGAAAATACTCCATTGAACAATAGGCAAATAAGGTTTATCTCCCCACCAAACATACCAACGATCAAGATAAATAAAAGGCCCAACTGTACCAAAATTTATCAGCCGACTTTGATGATACCATAAAATCCACTTTTGAATACTTAAAACCTTATAAATACTCCAACCTTCGGCCAAAAGGCGGGCATAAACAATCAGTAAGACCAAAACCGCCACTGGCAAAGAAATTAACCAATAAAAAATTTTTTTGAAATCTTTCAAGAGAAAAAAATAGATTAACACCGATAGCATCA
>Ga0123519_10005200_pt1 | contig 20847 bp, 16 predicted proteins | sample YelNatPaOPRAMG02_FD_87396 | JGI IMG/M metagenome (GOLD analysis project Ga0123519, IMG submission 87396) | Hot spring microbial communities from Yellowstone National Park - Yellowstone National Park OP-RAMG-02 (version 2) | ecosystem: Environmental > Aquatic > Thermal springs > Hot (42-90C) ...
GCCGGCATCCTGACGATCACCACCTTTGCCTCGCTGGGGCTGCCGGGCCTGTCGGGCTTTGTCAGCGAGTTCCTGGTCTTCCGGGGCGCCTTCGACATGATCCGGCCGTTCGCTATCGTCTCGGGGCTGGGCATCGTCATCTCGGCGGCCTACCTCCTGTGGAAGGTCATCCAGCACGTGTTGCTGGGGCCGCTCAACGAACGCTGGGCCAACCTGACCGACATGAACCGGCGCGAGGTCATCACCCTGGTGCCGCTGATCTGCTTCATGCTGGCGTTTGGCATCTACCCGGCGCCGATCCTCGACCTGATCAACCAGGCCGTGGTGTCGATCGTCAGCAAGTTGTAGGGGTCAGTAGTCAGTAGTCAGTTGTCAGCGGTCAGTTGCCCGTAGCCCTGGGAATCGCAGCCTGCGAGTGACGGGCACGTGCAACTGACAACGGACCGCTGACCACTGGCCACCACGGGAGGCAGTGCATTGAGTGCAAATGACCTTTTGACTCTGCTGGCACCCGAGATCGTGCTCGCTGCGGGGGCCCTGGCGATCCTGGTGCTGGGGATGATCTGGCGGAGCGAGCGCGCCTACCGGCCTCTGGTTGGCGTCGGCATCGGAGTGGCGGTGGTCGCAGCGGCCGCCAGCCTGGCCATCGCGAGCGGCGGCGCCTTGCCTGAGGGCATGTGGGCGGCCGATGCCTTCACCCACTTTTTCCGGGTGTTGGGCGCGGGCTGTGCGGCCGTCGCTTTGGTGCTCGCGCTGGGCCGCCGGCAGTTGGGCAACGAGTTTCCAGGTCTGATCCTGTTGGCCACCCTCGGCATCCTCCTCACCGCAGGGGGCGCCAACCTGGTGATGATCTATGTGGGGGTGGAGCTCCTGAGCATCACCTCCTACATCCTGACCGGCCTTCTGCGCGAGGAGCCTCGCTCCAACGAGGCAGCGATCAAGTACTTCTTCTACGGTGCGGCGGCTTCGGCGGTCATGGTCTACGGCTTCAGCCTCCTCTTCGGGCTCACCGGGGCGGTGAGCCTGGAGGGGATGGCGACGGGCCTGGCTGGGGCAGGCGAGGGCACACGCTGGCTCGCGGTGCCGGCCATGGTCCTGATGCTGGTGGGCCTGGGCTTCAAGGTGGCGGCGGTACCGTTCCATCAGTGGTCGCCCGATGTGTACGAGGGCGCGCCCACGCCGGTGACGGCCTTCCTCTCGGTGGGGCCGAAAGCGGCGGGCTTTGCGGCCATGGCGCGCATCTTCCTGGTGGCGCTCCCCGGGCTGCAGGGCGGCTGGGTGGTGCTGCTGGCGGTGCTGTCGATCGCCACCATGACGGTCGGCAACCTGGTGGCGCTGGCGCAGACGCACATGAAGCGCCTGCTGGCCTACTCGAGCATCGCCCAGGCTGGGTACATGCTGATCGGGCTGGTGGCGCTGCGGGCACGGGGCGGGGCAACCCCGCCCCTACCGGGCGCGGGGACCACGCCCCTACTGGGCGGGGCAACCCCGCCCCTACTGGGCGCGGGGACCACGCCCCTACTGGGCGGGGCAACCCCGCCCCTACTGGGCGCGGGGACCACGCCCCTACTGGGCGGGGCAACCCCGCCCCTACTGGGCGATGGGCTGGTGGCGCTCCTGGTGTACCTGGTGGCCTACCTGCTGACCAACCTGGGAGCCTTTGCGGTGGTGCAGGCGGTGGAGGATGCCGAGGGGACCGATGCGCTCTCGGCCTATGCGGGGCTGGTGCGGCGGGCACCCCTCACGGCGGGGGCGATGGTGTTCTTTATGCTCTCGCTGGTAGGCATCCCGCCCCTGGCGTGTTTCCTGGGCAAACTCTTCATCTTCAGCGCCGCGGTGCAGGCCGAGCTCTATGTGCTGGCAGCGATCGGTGTGGCGAATAGCGTGATCTCGCTGGCCTACTACTTCAAGGTCGTGCGGCTGATGTTCTTCGACCGCTCGGAGGGGGAGGCGGCGCCGATGAAGGTAGCGGGCAGCCTGAGGGTGGCGCTGGTGGTCACCTGGGCGGGCACCCTGGGCCTGGTGCTCTTTGCCACCCCGCTCATCGACTGGGCCTCACGTTCGGCGCAGATGCTGGTGCACTGATCGCCCCATCGTTGTGGGAACGGAGGGCCTTGCCGCGAAAATGAGATGCTCTGTGGGTTACCCTGAGCGGCGCTAAGCCTCACCTCCTGGTGGCTTCTCCATGCGTGGGCGAGGCACCGCTACAATCCCTCAGGCCAGCCGGCCGTGATCGCGACGCCGGCTGGCCTTTCCATGTCACAGTCCGCCGCAACCGGGGCCGTCATGCCGGAAGCACTTGAGCAGGAAGAAAATCACCACCAAAACCCACCACCAGCTACCCCACATCGTTGACCTCCTCGTCGATGTCGGCAAGGCACCTCCGTTCCTCTTCTCCCCCGAGCAAGATTCGGACCACTACGATCGCGAGCACAGCCTGCACGCCTCACTCTTCGCCCCAGGAGGCTCGGCGGCGGCTCTCGAACCCATGCTGTCTGGGAAAAGTCGTGCGACCGCCGGGGAGCCCGAGGCTGAAGCCGTCGGGCTGAGAATACAAAGCCCCTCGGGTCGGGCAGCCTTCTTGAGGGGGCTCTGTGCTCTCAGCGCAGCGGCTTGAGCGATGCGTGAGGGAGCCGGCTGCGTCTTCTGGCCGGGGGATGCATTGACAGGGTGGGGGGAGGCGCTTGCGCAGTGCCGGCCGGCTGACGGGGAGGAGGGAGGCGGGGAGAAGGCCTTGCGGGCAAAGACAGAGGGCCCTGCCGCGTTCACCCAAACCTGAGGGAACCCAGATGAGCCTTTCGCTGTGGCCCGCTCGCTAGGAGGCGGGCCTGCCGTTCACACGTAGAAGAGGATCCATGCCTGCCGGCGAGCCATGAAGGCGGTACCCGGCCGGGCCTGTGCACACGGCTGTCAGCCCAGGTCGCACGGCTGCTTGGGCCTGCAGAGCAGCAGCAGCGCGATCACCGGGAGTACCCACTTCCACCAACCCCAGAACATCTTCTCCTTGCTCCTTTCATGTTCGTGCTGGCAGGGCGCCTCTGTCTGCCTCTCGTTCCAGCATAATCGGTGCCACCTGCTTCGTTTGCTGCAGGATGGCAGGGCGGTTTTTAGGTTCTGGTGCTTAGAGCCAGGGGGCCTCCGGCCAAAAAGGGAGACAGAGGGCCTTGTTGTTCTTGCAGATCTCCGGTGTATCCCCTGGGACGACGGCCAGGCAGCCTCCGCTGCGTGGGAGTACAGCGCCTGGTGGCGTTGTGACGGGCACAGGGGTCTATGCCACGGCTGGGTGCGGATGGCCTACCCGGCCACCGTTCCGCCGCTCGTTACGCAACTAACGGTCGGCCGACTCAAGGGTCATTCGGGCATGGTTGTGGGCACGAGCAGGGGCGATTGATCGCCCCCAGGAGCAGCAGGAAAAACAGGAAGTGAAGGAACTTCATTCGTTGCCTCCTCTTGTTCTGGCAACAAGGCCTCTCTGTCTCCGTGGGGGGCTCCTAGCACAATCAGTGCCAGAATGGGGGCTCCCGGAGGCCACGGGCGGGGTTTTTAAGCTCGGGCAGGCGTAGGAGGGAGGGGCGGAGGGGCCTCCCTGCCTCGCTCGGCGAACACGCCTCACCCAGAGGCGCTTGCGCGCTCGGCGGGTGAGGCACGGCAGCGGACAGTTCCTCGCCGGGCAGCGGGCCGGAAGGCCTCACTGCCCGGCGTCAGACGTCAGCAGTCGTTGCGCTGGCACCGGCAGGGCATCTGGCCGCAGCGGTGGCAGCCCACGCCCAGCAGGCCGAGGAAGAACAGGAACGGCAAGAACCTGTGAAAGAACATCCTCCCCCTCACCTCCTGTTAGGGTCTCGGCAGGGGCCCTCCGCCCCACCTGGTGGGGGCAGCACGTTCGGTGCCAGGTGCGGCGTGGGGGCGGGCGTGCCAGGCCGGGTTTCAGGTGGCCGGCCGAGTTTTCAGCTTGGCGGGGAATGGGCTTCGCATCCGGCGCCCACTGCTGTCAGTGCGAGGAGGTGGCCCGCAGGCCGCCGGCGAAGCAATCCCCGACCGCGGGCTGGAGATTGCTTCGCTTCGCTCGCAATGACAAGCAAGGGGCGGGGATTGCTCCGCTGTCAAGCGTTGGCTTCCGTGCGTTGGGCGACCGGGCTACAGGCTCCGCGCTCGCGCGGTACGGAACCTTCCCCGGTTACGGAGTGGGCACCGAGACGCGGATGGGCAGAGGGGCCGGTGTGATGGTGTATCATGGGGTGATCTGAGATCGCCTCGCCGGTCTGCAAGGTTGGCAACGTTGGTCGAGGCGCTTGGCATACGGGCCGCTGGCCGGCACGCCGGACTGCTCAGACCGGCCGGCGGCTAGCCAGACAGGGATGACCAGTACCCGATGAGGAACTCCCAGAGGGCGGTGAGGAACTTCCAGAGTGCTTCGAGATCGATTGTCATCCTCATCTCCTTGCTGCGATGAGGCCCCTCTGCCCACCCCCGCCCTGGCCCGGGCTGGGCGGGGCACCCTTGTGCGGCATGGATGGCCGAGCAGGCTATAGCGTTGTGGCGGTGGCTCGCCAGCTCTCAACACCCGGGCTCTTGAGGAGCGCCGCGCCAGGCTCACAGAGAGCAAGAAGTGTGCCATGGTCTCGACCCGCGCAAAGCCTTGGGCTGGGCGGTGCACCGGCGAGGGCACCAGTGCACCGGCCCACGGAGCGCGGGGCTCACCCCCAGCCTGACGGTGCAGACTGAGGCCCTGCCAGCGAGGTCACGAGGACCGATGCCAGTGTCGCTGGCTCAGGAGGGTCACCCTTACTTCTTCCCGAAGTTGAAGGCCGCCAGACCAAGGATATAGGCGAGATAGGCCAGGAACACGATCATCGTCGGGCTTCTCCTTTCTGCGAGTATCCCGCGTTCGTGAGTTGGGTTCGCGCTTTCCGGGGCGGCGCACCGGTGCCCTCGCCCGGCACGCCACCCTATGGAGAGCAAGAAGTGTACCAGAAGGGTGACTGCGGGCGGCAGGTCCAGCGGCGGGTGGGCAAGGCACTGGGCCCTTTGCACGGCTCCTTGCCGAAGCCTCTGGACTGTGGGCACGGGCAGGGCGGCCCCCCAAGGGTGTGATGCGTGAGGCTAGGTCGATGGTCCGGAGAACCGGGCACCTGTATGGTCTCACCGGCTGCTCAGGCCTCCCCGAGCACGCCCAACCCCCAGACCTTACTTCTTTTCCTCCCTAGGGCCCAGAACCAAGAGACCAAAGATGTACGCGAGCCATGCCAGGAACACGGTAATCATCTCACTCCTCCTCTTTCTTCCCATGCTAAGGCTGCCCTGCCCGATGTGCAGGCGCTGCCAATGCCTCGATTGGCACGCCATACTGCTTCAAGCAAGAAACGTGCCAGAAGAAGTCGCCTTAGCGCCCTCTGCCGGTGAGGATGGCCAGCCCCCCGATGCTGGCCCGCGCCCGCTGCTCGAGCTCCAGCCCCGCCTCGGCACAGCGCTGCCGCCACCAATGGGGGTCGTGCAGGGTGCGGTGGCCCTCGCGCCAGGGGGCGCCGGTGTCGATGGCGAGCAGGAGCGAGTGCCCCACGCGCGCCAACTCGCGCAGGGTGCGGCGAATGCGAGGCTCGGGGATGTGCTGCAGCACGTCGAAGCACACGACCAGGTCGATGGAGCGGTCGGCGCAGGGCAGAGCGTCGGCGCGGGCGCGCACGCAGAGGCCGGGCACCAGGCTGACTGCAGCCAGGTCGGCGCTGGCGTCGATGCCCCAGGCCCGCACCCCCGCCTCTCTCAGGGCGCTGACGAGCCAGCCCTCGCCACAGCCCACGTCGAGCACGTTCTCCGGCCGGCGCTCCAATACCAGCCTCAACAGCGCCTGCCGAACCTCGCCATCGGCCAGCAGCGAGGGGTTGCGGGCATAGTAGGCGCGCTCGTACATGCGCGTGTTCTGGTAGCCGGTGTAGTAACGCTGGCCATCGTGGATGTAATAGTCGGAGAGGATTTCCGGCACAAAGATCAGGCCGCCCGGGTGGCGCGCGCGCAGCTTGCCCCAGAACTCGGCATCCTCATGGGCAAAGTCCTGACCCAGCCAGCCCTCGGGCACCAGGGCCAGGGCGGCGCGGGTGTGCAGGCCATCCTGGGTATCGATGCCCTGGTCGGGCCGGCAGATCTCTTCGATGGAGCCATCGGGCAGGTGGTGGGCCTTGCCACCGTAGGCGCCTGCCGCGTCGGGGTGGGTTGCCATGGCAGCGAGCAGCCGCTCCAGGTGCTGTGGGCGCCAGGTGTTGTCGTCGTCGATGTAGGCCAGATAATCGCCGCGGGCGAGCTGCAGGCCCACGTTGCGCGGCCGCATGGGGCTGCCACAGTTGAAGGGCAGGCGCACCAAGAAGATGCGCGGGTCGGCGAACGACTGCACCACAGTGCAGGTGTTGTCGGTGGAGGCGTCATCGACGACAATGAGATCCCATCGGCTGTGCGACTGGCCCATCACCGAAGCGATGGCCCGGCCAATCTGGGCGGCACGGTTGTATGTGGGGAGGACGATGCTAACCAGCGAGCCTTCCATTCACCACTGACCCGGGGCCGGGGCGCCGACTGTCTCGGGCTGGGGAGACGCGGCGAGCAGGTCACGCAGCGCTGCGGAGAGCATATGGGTCAGCATCATCTGTACATCCTCGACCTGCTCGATGCGGTCGCTCTGCACGTGCAAGCAGACGTCGGCCAGTTCTTTGATGGCCCCGCCATCAAAGCCGACCATCGCCACCGTCGTGGCGCCTGAGCGCCGGGCTGCTTCGAGGGCGCGCACCATGCCGAGGCTCCGGCCGCGCCGCGATATGACCAGCAGCACGTCGCCCGGGCTCACCCGGCCCCGCAGTTGCGCCACGTAGATATCCTCATAGGCCCAGCCGACCTGCCAGCCGGCAGCCTGGCCGGGGGTGCCGAAGAGTCGCTCCAGGCGGAAGTGGAAGGGACCGGCAGCGATCCCGCATTGCAGCTCGTTGGCCAGGTGACCCACGCTCTCGCCGTCGTCTGGCGGGCAGAGCAGAAAGACGGTGGCGCCGCGGCGGTCAGCCTCCACCAGGGCGTGGGCAGCGGCCAGCACCTGCTCGCCGGGCACCGTGCGCGCAGCCTCGTACACTTGGTCAAGGTAGCGGTCGATCTGGCTCGTCACTGGCTCCTCCGGCCTATGGCGGATGAGAGATGGCAATAGCCCAGGGCGTGCCGCTGACCCACTCGCCCCCGCGCCATACGCCAACCGCGATCACGGCCACGAAGTCTCGAGAAGCGGCGTTACGATGGCTTCCTGGATCACCGTCCCATCGGGCTGCGAGACGATGAAGGCGATGAGCTCGGCCACATGGCGTGGGTCCTGCAGCTTGTCGGCATCGGGCATCGGGATGTCGGTGCCGGCGAAGCGGTCGAAAAAGTGGGTGCGCATGCCACCCGGCACAATCACCGTGGCCTTGATGTTGTGGCGGCGCCCCTCTACGCCCAGCCCCCGGGTAAAGCCCACCAACCCCCACTTGGAGGCGTGATAGGCGGCAGCATCGCTCCAGGCGCGCTTGGCGGCGGTGGATGCGATGTTCACGATGTGGCCGCGGCCCTGCCGTTCCATCACCGGCAGCACTGCTTTGACAAAGAGGAAGGGCCCGCGCAGGTTGACGCCGATGACCTCGTCCCACTGTTCGACGGTCATGCGGCTGATGGGCACGGTGTGGTCGATGGCGGCGTTGTTCACCAGGATGTCGATGCGGCCTGCTGCGGCCAGCGCGCGGGCGGCGACGGCCTGGGCGTCTTCCACACGGCGGACGTCGGCAGGGATGGCGGTGGCCACCCCGCCCCGGGCGCGCACATCGCCGGCTACCCGCTCGGCATTGACGCTGTTGATATCCACCACGATCACCAAGGCTCCCCGCGTAGCCAGGGCGTGGCAGGTTGCTTCGCCGAGGCCCGACCCGCCGCCGGTGACGATGGCCACCCGGCCCGAGAGCGTGTGCTCCATGTGACTGGCTCCTTTCGGCAGACATCCGAAGCAGTAGGAAAGCAACTTTCATGCCAGGGCATCGCACCTGGCACAGGGCTTGCTCCACATGCCGGGGAGGGCTGGCTGTGAAGAGTCTGGAACGCACCCGCCGCGTCTATCGCTTTAGCCGTGAGGACCGGCCGGCCATCGAAGTCGAGCCGGGCGAGGTGCTCCTGGTCGAGACGGCCGACAGCCTCGACGGACAGATCGACCTGGAGCAGCCGGGGCTGCTGCGGTTGGGGGAGGCCGGCAGCCTGGGCGTGGACCTGGGCCGGGCGATGCCGCTGGCGGGGCCCATCTGGGTCAAGGGGGCTGAGCCGGGCGACGCCCTGGCGGCAGAGGTGCTGGGGCTGGTGGCGGCCAGCAATGCCTTCATCCTGCCCGAATTCGGCGAGCTCTTGGCCGACGGTGCCCAGGCGGCGGAGGAGTGGGTGGCACGGGTGGTCGAGCTAAGGCGCGGCAAGGTCCAGCTCACGCCGGGCCTGCAGGTTCCCTACCGCCTGATGGTCGGCTGCCTTGGCGTGGCCCCGGCGGCAGAGCCTGCGCCCAGCGTCACGCCGGGCGACTATGGCGGCAACCACGACTGTATCCATTTCGGCCAGGGCGCGACGCTCTACCTGCCGGTGCAGGTGCCGGGGGCGCTGGTTTCTCTCGGCGATGTGCATGCGGCCATGGGCGATGGCGAAGCCATGGGCACGGCCGTGGAGTGCGAGGGTGAGGTGCTGCTGCGCTTCCGCCTGTACAAGGGGGCCAACATCCCAGGGCCCGTCCTAGAGACCTGCGATGCGTGGATGGTCTTTGGCCACGGGCCGCGCCCCGAGGACGCGATCGCCCTGGGCAGGCACCGGGCTGTCGATCTGCTGATGCAGCGCCTGGGCATCGGCCGCGGTGACGCGCTCATGCTGCTGGCGGCGGTCGGCGATATGCGGCTGAACGAGGTCGTCAACCCCAACTGCTCGGCGCGTGTGGAGATCCCCAAGGCAGTGGCCGGCCCGCTGCTGGAGCCACCGGCGAAGGAGCTGCTGGCGGCCGAGGAGATGGGGATGGCGAGCGTGGTATCATGAGCCTCGGGTCCGTGCCGGCCTGTACGCCCCACCCCTGTCCGCAAGGCAAAGGCTAGGTTTCAGCGCTGGGCGAAGCACCATACCCCGATGGCATTGATCCTGCCGCGCTTGCATCGCCAGGCGTTTCACCCTCCAGCGGCGCGAGCAGCGGCGCCAGCTCTTCGAACAGGTGGTCGGCCTTGACGTCGCGATCGGGCACCTGGCTGGGCAACTCCAGATGGTAGGCCTCGGCGGGGAGGATGGCGCAGCCCCCGTAGCGCCGCGCCAGGAGGAGTTGCACCAGCACCTCCTCACCGGAGTGGTTGGGCGGCAGTCGCTCCCACCAGCCAAAGCCGCCGACGCTCAGAAGCTTCTCCCTGTCGTAGAGCACATTCGCACCCACCCACACCACCTTGTAGCGCACGGTGCGCCCGTCGGCCGCGTAGCGTCGGGTGAGGTGCAGCGGGTTGTCGCGGATGTGCAGGCGGTAGCGCTGCCAGGGGATCGTCTGCCAGGTGTGCGGCTCGGGGCGGACGGGGCCCTGCCACGGCTCGAAGGGCAGGTCTTCGGGCCAGGGGTCTTCCAGGTGGCGCAGGCCGCTGACCCCCGCGCCTACAAAGCCGCAGCGCTCCTCCTCCATCACGTGCACCAGGCGCTCCAGCATGGTTGGCCCCAGCAACACGTCATCGTCGAGATAGTGGACCAGGGGGGCGCTGGCCTGCTGCAGCAGGAAATGGCGTTGCTGGGCCATGCCCCGCCGGGGCAGGTTGGCCAAGGCGCGCACGCGGTGGCCGCCGAGCTTCAGGGCGCGGAAGAGGGTGCGGAACTCGCCATCGTCGAGGTAGCGGTCGCCGCTAGTCTGGTCGGCGATGGTGATGTCGAAATCCTGGAAGGTCTGGCCGAGCAGGCCGGTCAGGGTGATGGCGAGGGCCGTCTTGCGGCCGCAGGTGGGGATGAGCACATCTACGAGGGCCATCCGCAACGCCTTTGTAATGAGGGCTTTAGCCCTTGCTCCGGAGACGCCGCTCCCACTCGCCTCATCGCACCTCACTCGATGGCAGCGCAATGCCCCGCACACACAGCGGCAGGGCTGCGGGCTGCAGCCCTGCGTAGACGGCCGCCGTGCGCTCAGCCACGCGCGCCCAGGTGAACTCGCGCTGCACCCGCCGGTGGCCTGCGAAAGCCAGGCGGCGGCGCAGGGCGGGGTCATCGAGGAGCAGGGCCAGCTTCTCGGCCAGGGCTGCCTCATCCTTGGGAGGCACCAGGAGGCCGGTCACACCGTCCTGCACGGTGTAGGTAATGCCGCCCACCGCCGAGCCGACGAAGGGCCGGCGGCAGGCCTGCGCCTCCAGAGGTGTGAGGCCGAAGGGTTCGTACCAGGGCACGCTGACCATGATATCGGCTGCACCATAGTAGTCGGCCAGCTCGTCGGGCTGGCGTTTGCCGACGAACCACACCTGGCCGGCCACGCCCAGCCTTGCCGCGAGCCGGCGCAGGCGGGCCATCTCGGGGGTGGGGTCCTCGGCAGGGTCTCGGGTATCGCCGCCCACGACCATGAGCCGCAGCGGCGCCTCCGGCCGCTCGTGCAGCAGGCGGGCAAAGGCCCCCAGCAAGGTCGCCACTCCCTTGCGAGGCACCAGGCGGCCCACGTAGCCGATGATCTGTTCGTCTTGCCTCAGGCCCAGGTGCGCACGGGCGCGCCGGCGGAGCACCGGCCGGTAACGGCGCGTGTTGACCCCCGAGGGCACCACGCAGACGTGGCCCAGGGCGGGGGTATAGTAGCGGCGCAGGTCCTCGACCTCGGCCGGGCATTGGGCGATGAGGCGGTCCGCCTCGCGGATGACGCGGAGCTCGGCCTCGTGGCGGCCGGCGGGGCTGGTATCGGCGGCGCCCTGTTCCAGGCGCTTTATGGCGCCGAGGGCATGGAAGATGTGCACCACAGGCAGCCCCAGGCGCGCCTTCAGCTCGCAGGCCACCCAGCCGCTCATCCAAAAGTTCGAGTGAATGAGGCCGTAGGGCCGGCTCTGGGCGGCCATGAATGCCTGGCAGCCGGCGGCAAAGTCCGGCATGAGGGGCCACAGGTCGTCCTTCTTGATGAACTCGGGCGGCCCCGCGGCGATGTGCACCACGCGCACCCCTGGCGCGAGGCGAACGACCTCGGCGGGGGCCGGGCTGTCGCGCCGGGTGAAGACGTCGACACGGTAGCCCAACCTTGCCAGCCCCACACTCAGCTCGTAGACGTAGACGTTCTGGCCGCCTGCGTCCTCACTGCCCAGAAGGGCCAGGGGGTTGGCGTGTTCGCTGATCATGGCTACGTGGCCGCGCAGTGTCATCTTGTGGCCTCGCGGAGCGCTGCCGCGGCCACCGACGGCCGCCTCACCCCGGCGACCGAGCGCAGAATCTCATCCCAGTCGCGTACAAAGCGGCGCATGTTGTAGCGCTCTTCCACCAGTTGCCTGCCGCGGCGCCCGATCTCGATGGCCAGGGCGCGGTCGCGCAAGAGCAGGTGCATCTTCTCCACCAGTTCCTCCACATTGCAGGAGATAAAGCCGTTCACACCATCCTGAATCACCCGCGGGTGCTCGGTAACGGCGAAGCAGAGCACAGGCATGCCCAGCATCATAGCCTCCAGCATGGCCAGGGCCAGGCTTGTATAGCGAATTGGGTGCCAAAAGAAACGGTAGCGGGCCTCCATGGCGAACAACTGCCGGTGCGGGATGTCGCCCAGCCCGCCCAGCTCCTCGGTCTGTATGCCGATCAGGTCGAGGGGCACACGCCCCCGCAGATCGAGCACCAGGTCGTAGCCGGTGATGCGAGGCCGGTTCTGCATGCCGTTGACGACCACCACACCCCGCTCCAACTCGCCGGTGTAGCGCACGCCCTCGGGCACCCACACGCCGTGCTCCACGAGGGCGGTGGGGGTGCGGCCGGCATCCCACATCAGGCGGTTGTAGTGCGTCACGTGCACCAGCAGCACGTCGGGGTCGTCGACCGGGTGCCGGGTGGCCACGGCGTGGGGGCGGGGCACATTGTGCTCCAGGTAGATGCGCGGGAGCTGCCGCTGCACCGGGCTGAGGATCTCGAACTGGTCCTGGGTATAGTTCGCCACGCTCTGGTACAGGATCAGGTCGAGCTTGAGGTGGCGCACCTCCTCGGCCGGGACTTCGATGACCCAATCGGGCCAGTCGAAGGTATGGCCGCGTCCTCCGTAGCCCACCGGCCGGCCGGGCTTGACCGGCAGGTACCAGTTGTGCTCCACCTGGCAGAGGTTGTTCAGATAGGTGCCGTGGACATGCCAGGTGAGGATGTTCAGACGTCTGTCGCCTGTCAAGATGGCTCGGTCCTCCTTCCTTTGTGACAGTGCCGGCCCGGCCGTGGCGGCCTGGCCGCGCCCCATGGGAGAGGGCTGCGCGAGCCCCGCTTTGCTGCCTCCGGAGGCACGTCGGCAATGGAGCGCAGGATGGGGCGCAGCGCGTCCCCCTGAAGGCGTGCCCATCGGGCAAGCTGCTACCCGTGCACGAGCCGCTCATAGAGCTCTACATGCCGTGCAGCGATGGTGCCCCAGTCGTAGGCGCCGGCCGCCTCGCGCCCCCGGCTGGCCAACACGCTTCTCGTGGCGGGGTCGTTGAGGAGTTGCAGCATGCCGGCGGCCAGCGCGTCGGCGTTGCGGCCGGGCACCAGCCAGGCGGCCCGCTCCAGCTCCGGTGGCGGGCTCGGCGGCCGCGTGGCGATGACCGGCAGACTGTGGGTCCACATGGCGAGGAGCGAGCCACTCTTGGCCGTCACCCCGTCGTTGAAAGGGAGCACGCCCAGGTCGGACCCCGCCAATTGCTGCGAGACGGCCGCCTCGGGCTGGTAGCCGGTCAGGCGCACTGCCTCCTGGAGGCCAAGCTCCCTCACCAGCCCATGCAGCTTTTGGGTGTAGCGCTCCGCTTCTTCGCCGTGGAGGGCCAGGCTCTGCGCGCCGCCGATGATGAGGAGTCTGGCGCGGGGTTCGGCCGCCAACACCTTGCGGAAGGCTGCCAGGAGCGTCTCCAGGCCCTTCACCGGGTGCAGGAATCCAAAGTACGACACTACAGGGGCATCGAGCGGCCAGGCGAAGCGCACGCGCAGGTCGCGCCGTGCCGCCTGGATGTCGGTCGCCAGGAGGGGGATGTTGGAGCCGATGGGAATGCGCTCCAGGCGCGCCTCGAGCTGGGGCAGGCGCTGGGTCGCTACCCGTGCCGTGCCCTCGTGGGTGACGATGACGGCGTCGGCGCCGGTGAGGAGGGTGAAATCCTCGCGGTCCCACAGGGCGCGCGCCTCGCCCCAGGGGCCGAGCCGGCCCCAGAGCGGCCCCAGGAGCGGGGGCCGCCACTCCCACCAGCCGTACTCATGGAGCGTGACGACAATGGGCCGGCGCCAACCGGTCAGGCGCAGTGCAGGGATGAGCCAGAAGACGGCGCGCCGAAAGTCAAAGCTGCCGGCCGCATGCTGGATGTGCAGGATGTGGGGCGAGACGCGCCGCAGGGCCGCGGGCAGGCTGGCCAGCATGCGGGGGCCCCAGCCGCGGGTGCCGGCGATGATGTCGGCGCGGGCATGGTGCCGGGCCGCGGCTTCGGCAGTGATGACGACGCACTCGACGCCAAGGCCCGTGAGCTCGGCCATCAGCCTGGCTGTGTAGTGCGACACGCCGCAGCGATCGGGGCGGTAAGAGCCTGGAACCAAGGCGACTTTCATGCTGCCGACCGCCTGGCGCGTGCGTGCGCGAGCATGGTGTCTACCGTGGGCCAGACGTTGCGCAGGAAGAGCTTCTGCAGGTCGTGCTCGGGGGCCAGGATGGCTCGGTGCAGGCGCTCGTTTAGCGGCGCCCAACGCAGCGGGTTGGTGGGGCCAAAGAGGACCACCGAGGGCACGCCCCGCGCCCAGGCCACATGCGAAGGGCCCGAGTCGTTCGTCACCAGCAGGTCCACCCGGTCGAGCACTGCGGCGAGCTCGCCGATGCTCGTCTTGCCGCACAGGTCCACGATGGGCGCGCGGCAGGCGCGGCGCACCAGGGCTACGCTCTCGGCATCGTCCTTCGTGCCTGTGAGCACTACCTGAGCATCGCGCATATCCCACAGTTGGTCGGCCAGGGCGGCAAAGCGTTCCGGCGGCCAGCGCCGGGCCGGGTCCCGGGCACCCGCATGGATGGCCACGATGGGGCGCTTGGGGTCGAGCGAAGCAAGAAGCTCCCGAGCGGTCTCCTCTTCCTCGGCCAACACCGGCAGGTCGGGCTGGGGCGTGCCTGGGGCCCCCACGTGGGCCACCAGTTGCAGCCACTTGCGCGCCTCGTGGATGTGGTCGCCCGGGTAGGGGACAGGGCGGCTCAGGGGGCTTGGCACGCCCGGCGGAGTGTAGCCGAGGCTGACCCGCGCGCCCAGCCCGGCCACCAGGTCGTTGGAGGCCGGGCCGGAGCCGTGCATCTGGATGGCCAGGTCGAACTTGCCGCGTTGCGCATCGAGGAAGGCGCGGGTGACGTCGGGCCGGAAGGGGACTTCGGCGACCCCCTGACAGCCTGGGAAGGGCAGAAAATGGTCGATGCATGGATAGCGGCGCAGGAAAGGCTCGATCCAGGGCAGGCCGATGAGGGTGATCTCGGCCGAGGGGAAGCGCGTCTTCAGGGCGCGCAGGGCGGGCTGCGCGCAGATGAAATCGCCGAGGAAAAGCGCTCGCAGCACGGCGATACGCCTGATCATCGCGATGCCTCCTTGGTTGCCAGTGCAGCCGGCCAGCTTCGACAATCGGCCAGGAGGCCGAGGCTGGCGGCGACTACTTCGTCGGGCTCCACATCCAGGCAGGCCAGGCCCTTGGGGCAGGTGAGGCGGTAGCAGGGCTGGCAGGGCACGGGGCGGTGCAGGAGCCGGGCCGGCCCGTTCCGGGGGGCCCACTGCTCCTCCAGCTCCGTGCCGGCAAAGAGCACCACCTGAGGTGTGCGGGCGGCATCGGCCAGGTGCATGGTGAGGGTATTGTTGGTCAACACCAGGTGGGCGCCGGCCACCAGCGCAGCCAACTCGGCCACGGAGGTCACTCCGACCAGGCTGAGGGCCCCAGGGCCAATCTGGCGGCGCAGGGCCTCAGCGGCCGGTGCGTCTTGAGGCCGGCCGGTGATGACGATGGGCAACCCCACCGCCTTCCATAGCTGCCGTCCCGCGGTGCCGAAGCGGGGGTAGGTGCGGGCCTGGCAGCTCGTCCACGGCGAGAGGAGGATGTAGGGTGCGCCGGCGGGCAGGCCGTGCCCGGCGAGGGCTTCGGCCGCGCGCGCTTCGGCCTCGGCCGGCACGCGCATCGCCAGCGAGCGGTCGCTGGTATGGAAGCCGGCCGCCTCCACCAGGCGCAGGTTGCGCTCCACCTGATGCGCGGCAAACGCGGTGGGCGTCGGTGGCATGTCGCTCAGCACGGCCCCTCCGAAATCCTTTGGCTCTCCCAGCCGCAGGGGGATGCCGGCCAGGTAGCAGGCGTAGGCAGCGACGTAGGGGGTCTGCGAAAAGCTGGTGAAGATGATGGCCGCATCGAAACGCTGCGCCTGCAAGGTCTGGATCAGCCCGATCTCACGGGAAGGGTCGAAGGGCAGGTCTCCCATATCCTGCCACAGGCTGCGCCAGGGCAGCACGCGATCGACCCAGGGCAGGAGGTGGGCGGCCGCCTCAGCTCCATAGCTGACCATCAATGTGAGGTGGGCGGCGGGCAGCGTCTCCTTGATGGCGCGGAGCGCCGGCCCGGTCATGATGACGTCGCCCATGTTGTCGAGGCGCATGGCCAGGATGCGACGAACGTTCTGCCAACGCTCGTCGAGCGAGTTCATTGCAGCCTCCTCCTTCTGAAAGGGAGCTGAGGGAACTGGGGGAACCGGAGGAACTCGAGGAGCCCCCTTCACCCCCCCAGTTCCTTCAGCTCCCGGCCGTTGGCTTGCCCCACCAGGCCGTCTTGGCCAACAGGCGCTGGGCTGCCTCGAGGACGTCGCCGACGGCGATATCCTCCAGGCAAGTCTGCCAGTGGCCCAGGGGGCAGAGCCCCGCGTACCAGCACCGCTGGCGGGTAAAGTCGGCGACCCAGCGCTCCGGGCATTCCGGGCAGCCCTGCAGATTGATGGCCGGCGGCCGCAGGCCGTAGCGCCCGTGCCAGCTTGGCCCATAGAGGGCCACCGTCAGCGCGCCGGTGGCGGCGGCCAGGCGCACCGGGCCTGTGTCGGCGCCGACTACCAGATAGGTGTGGGTGGCCGCCGCCGCGAGCTGGCGCGGCGTATGGGCGGCGAGCAGGGTGGCGCCACGCCCCAGGGCCGCTACGATCTCGCGGGCGCGGCGAGCCTCGTCGCCCAGCCCCTCTGACACGAGAATCTCGAACCCCATCTCGTCGCGCAGAGCCTGGCCCAGGGCTACAAAGCGCTCCATGGGCCAGGCCTTGATCGGCATGCCGGCGTGGGGGTGCAAGAGTGCCCTGCGGCCCGGCGATGGGAAGCGTGCGGCGGCCCACATGTGGTCGGATGCGTCGAGCGCCAGGCGCCCCTTCATCGAGCGCGCCCAGGGTGCGATCAACCCCTCGTGGTGCAGGACCTCCAGGAAACGCTCCTCCACCCGCTGGTGGGGCGGCGGCTGCCGCCAGAGGTTCGAGACGACCCTGGCCCCGGAAGACTGCAGGAGCCCTTCGAGGCCCCCATAGGTGGTATCGGAGACGATCAGGTCAAAGTGCTCACGTGCCAGCAGCGCTTCCACCGCCTGTAGCGGCCGCGCCGGATCGGCCTCGTCTCCGCGCTGGGCCAGGTGGATCCGGCTCACGAGGGGATCGGCCTGCAGGATGTTGTCGCCCGGCGCGAAGGTGAGCACCGCCACCTCGGCCCCGGGATGGGAGACGGCCAGGGCGTGGATCGCCGGCAGGGCGATGACCAGGTCGCCCAGGCCGCCGAGCAACTCGATGAACAGGATCCTCTTCATAGCATCGCGCCCGCTGCCTGGGCCGGCGCATGGGCCTCTTCGAGCAGGCTGCCGGCCGCCTCGACGACCTGTGCGGGCGAGATGTCGAGGCAACTCTGGTCGTAGGGGCAGATGCGCTGGTAACAGAGGCGACAGGGCACGGGCCGGTTCAGCAAGCGCTGGGGCACACGCCAGGGCCGCCACTGTTCCGGCGGGTTGGTCCAGGCGAAGAGGTCCACCACCGGCGTCTTGACCGCGGCGGCGATGTGGGCGGGGCCGGTGTTGTTGGTGACGACCAGGTCGGCCATCTCGATCAGCGCAGCGAGCTCCCCCACGCTGCTCTGGCCGACCCAACTCAGCGCCGGGTGTTCCATGCGCGAGCGGATGCGCTCTGCGAGCGGCATCTCCTGCCCAGACCCGGTCAGGATCACCTGGGCGCCGAGACGCTGGACGAGCAGGTCAGCCACGGCGGCGAACCGCTGCCAGGCGTAGGTACGGGCTGGCATCGAGCAGCCGGGGTGCACCACGATGAGCAGGCGCTCGGGGTCGATGCCGCTGGCGTTCAGGCGCCGGTGCACCGCCCGGCGCACCGACGCCGGCACCCGCAACACCAGTTCGGGCTCGCGGGTGCGGTAGCCTACCACGCCCACCAGGTTCAGTGCCCGCTCCACCTCGTGATAGAGGCCAGGGGGCCAATGATGGCGGGTGGTGAGCAGCGAGCCGGCACCATCATCCGTGGCGCCCAGCCGCAGGGGGATGCCTGCCAGGTAGCAGAGCATCGCCGCCGGGAGCGGGCTCTGGTGGTAGCTGGTAAAGATGATCGCGCCATCGTACTCGCCCTGGCGCAGCGCGGCGACGAGCTCGAGCTCGCGCTCCGGAGCCTGGGGCAACTCCAGCCAGGCATCGCTCATCGGCGAATCGTAGACGATGACATCATCCAGGTCGGGGTCCAACCGGCCCGCCTGGGCGCCCACCGAGCTGGCCAGAAGGGTGAGCCGGGCGGCTGGTTGGCTCTCTCGGATGGCGTGGATGGCCGGGGTGGTGAGGATGACGTCGCCCAGGCTGTCGAGGCGGACGAGCAGGATGCGGCGTGCATCGCCCCAGGCGTCGAGCAACTCGCGTTTCCGGGCATGCCAGGCAAGAAGGTTCATGCCCTCACACCACCTGCGCCGTCGAGGTCACGGGGATGGCTTCGATGGGCAGCTCGCCGGGGATCGCCTCTGGCATCAGCGGCCTGGACCGCGAGAGGCGCGCGATCTTGCGCACGATGGCCGTGGTCGATTTGCCTTCCACCAGCGGCAGGATCACCACTTTGCCCCCGTAGGATTGGACGATGCGGGCCTCGGGCAGGCGGTCGATGGTATAGTCGCTGCCTTTGACGTGCACGTCGGGGCGAAGCTGGCTGATGAGCCGCTCGGGCGTGTCCTCGTCAAAGAGCACCACGTGGTCCACCGCCTCCAGGGCGGCGAGCACGGCCACCCGGTCGGCCTGGGAGTTGATGGGCCGGGTCTCCCCTTTGAGGCGGCGCACGCTGGCATCCGAGTTCACCCCCACGATCAGCACATCGCCGAGGGCGCGGGCCTGTTGCAGGAAAGCCACGTGGCCGCTGTGCAGGATGTCGAAGCAGCCGTTGGTAAAGACGATGCGCAGGCCCCGGCGGCGGTACTCGTTGACCTGCTCCAGGAGGTCGGCTGCGTCGGCGAGGGGGTCGCCGCGCTGGCTGAGGCGCTGCAGCAGCTCCTGCTGTGACACACAGGCCGTGCCGGCGTGGGCGGTGGCCACGGCAGCAGCCTCGGCGGCGATCTCGGCGGCGGTTTGGATATCGGTGCCCGCATCGAGGGCCAGGCTGAGGGCGGCGATGTAGGTGTCGCCGGCGCCCACCGGCTGGGGGTTGAGCACCGGCCGCGGTGGCACACGGTAGTAGGAGCCGTCGCGACCAAAGATGGCCGAGCCCTCTTCGCCCAGGGTGATGACCACCCACTCGGCGAGCAGGCGCCGCACCAGTTGGCTGCCCAGCTCCGAAAGGTGGTTGCCGGCGCGTTCGGGGCGCCAGCCGAGGGTAGCGGCCGCCTCGTAGTGGTTGGGCTTGACCACGCTCAGCGGGCAGCGCCGGAACGCTAGCAGCTTCTTGGAGTCGAGCAGGACGCGCTTCTCGCCGTGAGCGTTCAGTTCGGCCAGGGTTTCGATCAGCGCCGGCCCCACGACGCCCGAGTGGTAGTCGGAGATGATGATGGTGTCGTGGCCCTCGAACAGGTCGCGGAAGCGATCCAGGAACTTGCGCCGGGTCTCGCGGCTGAGGGGCCGGGCATCGCCCTCATCGTAGCGGACCAGGTACTGCCCATCGGCCAAGATGCGCACCTTGTGCACCGTCGAGCGATCGCTATCGACCAGGAGGTGCTCGTCGGAGACGCCCCGCGCGGCCAGCTCGCGCCGCAGGGTAGCCGAGGCCTCGTCGGTGCCGACAACGGCGAGGAAGCTGACTTGCCCGCCCAGGCTGGCCACGTTGGCGGCGGTGTTGGCGGCGCCGCCGGGTGCTACCGTCTTGTGGCTGGCTTCGACCACCGGCACCGGCGCCTCTGAACAGACGCGGGTGGCATGGCCGTGCAGGTACGCATCGAGCAGGGCATCGCCGACAACGAGCACCCGCCGGCCGGCGAAGCGCCGAACTGCAGGAATCGCACCGTTCATTGCGCTCCCTCCAGCGCAGCCTGGGTCGCCCATTGTGCGTTGGGGATGGGGCTAGGGTCGCCAGGCCTGAGAACTCCCTGGGTCAGCCGCGGCCGATCCAGCGCAGTGAGCGGCAGCGGCTCGACTCTGAGCCTGCTCCGGCCGTCGGCGGCCAGGATCAGGCGCGCCGCGTGGGGCAGGTTGCGCGCGACATAGGTGGGCGTGCGGATTGCCTCCCCGGGCCGCGCCTCGGTGCCCAGGTCGATGAGCACGGTGCGGCAGCCGGCCCGGTTGCCTGCCTCGACATCGGCGAGGATGTCGCCGATGTACCAGGAACGGGCGAGGGCGATACCCCACTCCACCGCCGCCCGCAGCAACAACCCCGGCTCTGGCTTGCGGCAGAGGCACGGGCCTGCGTAGGCGGGGCAGGTTCCTTCCGGATGGTGCGGGCAATAGTAGATGGCTGTGATGTGGATGCCCTCCGCCGCCAACACCTGGCGCAGCCTGCGGTTCACCCGCCCGAGGTCGCGCTCGGTCAAATAGCCGCGGGCCACCCCCGACTGGTTGCTGATGACGATCAGCGGGTAGCCGGCTTTCTGTAGCCATGCGAGGCCCTCGGTGACGCCGGGCAACAGACGGACCTGTTCGGGGTCGCGACAGTAGTGGACGTTGTAGATCAACGTGCCGTCGCGGTCCAAAAAGACCGCGCGTGAGGGATGGCTCTGGCTCACCCTCACCCTCTCCCCTTCTCAGATTGTGAACCACAACGGGGCCGTCTGCCCGGTGGAGCCTCTGTATCGGCCGCCTACCGCGCCCGTGTCGCACACGCACACGCAGCCACGGATAGCAAGAAACGTGCCACTTCTTCTCTCCTCTTCTTCCTTTACTGGCAGCCTGCAGAATCTGCGCATAATGCGAAGTAGGGGCGGTTCGTGAACCGCCCCTACTCCTCACAAACGGCCAACCCCTGCCGGCCCCGGCGCTGGGGTACATCCAGAGCTTGTCGTCCTCTGGGTTGCGGCCGGCCTTCTCGCTGGGCTGCCGGCTGGCTCTCACCCAGAGCGGGGGGTTGGCGGGTTGGCCGGTGCATCTGACCGCCCCGGGGTGGCCAGATGCCCCGGCCAACCCGCCAAACCCCCGCTCTGGGCGAGAGCCAGCCGGCAGCCCAGCGAGAAGGACGCCCGCCACCCAGAGGACGCCAAGCTCTCGATGTACC
>Ga0123519_10005203_pt1 | contig 20830 bp, 19 predicted proteins | sample YelNatPaOPRAMG02_FD_87396 | JGI IMG/M metagenome (GOLD analysis project Ga0123519, IMG submission 87396) | Hot spring microbial communities from Yellowstone National Park - Yellowstone National Park OP-RAMG-02 (version 2) | ecosystem: Environmental > Aquatic > Thermal springs > Hot (42-90C) ...
CGGGTTGCCCAGCTGCGCAGCAGCAGACTGTAATTTGGCGGCGTCAATGTCGCAGATGCCCACCACCTCAAAGCGCGGGTTGGCGTGGAAGGTGGTGGCATGGTGCATCCCGCGCTTGCCCATGCCCACCACGACGACTTTATAGACCGGCTGACTCATGGACATCACCTATGGGTTCGCCTTGCACCACTCGAGCACTTTCTCGATGGTGTAGTCGATCTCTTCCTGATAGAGTTCGGGGAACATCGGCAGGGACACGCAGTTTGCCGCGTTCCACTCGCTGTTCGGAACGCCCCCCACGATTTCTGCCTCCTTGCCCCAGGGGAAGCCCTCCTGCTGGTGAATGGCGATGGGATAGTGGCACTTGGCGTCGATGCCGTTCTTGTTCAGGAAGTTGAGCAGGTCATCGCGCTTGCCATTGGTGGTTTCCACCACGTACAGGTGGTATACATGCCGGTAACCGGGCAGCTCATAGGGCAGTTTGAGGGAGGTGTCTTTCAGCGCGTCGGTGTACATCTTCGCGATTTCCCGCCGACGGTCGTTCCACTCGTGAATGTATTTCAGTTTCACACTGAGGATGCCCGCGTGCAGGTCATCCAGCCGGCTGTTGAAACCGAAGCTGTGCACCGAGCGTTTGAGCGAGCCGTGGTTGCGCAGTCGCTTCACGCCGATAGCAACATCCTCGCGGTTGGTGATGACTGCACCGGCGTCGCCCGGGGTGCCCAGGTTCTTGTGCGCGATGAAACTGATTGCTACCGCGTCGGAAAGCTCGCCAACCTTGAAGGTATCGCCGTGCGCATCGATCGCCTGCGCGCAGTCCTCGATAACCAGCAGGTTGTGTTTGCGGGCGATTTGCGCGATTTTGTCCATCTCCGCGCACTGTCCGTACAGGTGAACGGGGATGATGGCTTTGGTGCGCGGCGTGATGGCGGCTTCGATTTTGGTGACGTCGATGTTATTGGTCTTGGGCTCGGTATCCACGAATACCGCCTTTGCGCCCGCAATCCAGATGGCTTCCGCGGTGGCGAAGAAGGTGTTGGTGACGGTGATGACCTCATCGCCCGGGCCGATACCCAGCGCCATCAGCGCGAGCCATATCGCATCGGTGCCCGAGTTGACGCCGACCGCGTATTTCATGCCGAAGAACTGTGCGAGCTCGTGCTCGAACCGTTCCAGTGTGGGTCCCGTGATGTACGAACCCGTCTCCAGCACGTCCACGATGGCTTTATCGATCTCCGCCTTCAGGTTGTGGTACTGGCGGACATGACCGTAGAATCCAACTTGCATTGGTAACCTCCCATCGGCTAAAGGTGGATGTTCCCCCGGCACGGTGTTATAGAACGCCTACGGGGGATGTACCATTTCGACGTTAGAGGTGAGGTGTCCTGCACAGACGCCTTATTGTGGAATCATTTTTCCGGGGCGTACACTCCCCGCACCGGCTCTGCGGAGGTAACAGCCACCACCTGCCCGGCAACCTCGACCTGCAGGTGGCCCTGGTCGTCAATGCCCCGTGCCATCCCTGTCTCTCCTGATGGTAGACGGTAGAGGTGTCCAGCAGTAACATCTGCCTTGCGCCACTCTGCCAGCACTTCGGAAAAACCATTGCGCCTCCACACCTGCATCCAGTCGTCGGCAGAACGCAGTAGCTGTTGGGCGAGAGGCTCCACAGACAACCGCCGCCCGGTCTCCAAGTATACCGAAGTGGCAGTATCCCGTATCTCCTGAGGGAACTCACTCTGCAGCAAGTTCACCCCGACCCCTGCCAGTGCCCACATCTGTTGCTGGGCGTCGGAGGCAGTTTCTATCAGGATGCCTGCCAGCTTGCGCCCATTGACCAGCACGTCGTTACTCCACTTGAACTGTACCGCCAGCCCTGCCTGTTCGCGGAGAGCATCCGCTACCGCCAGCGCGAGCACAAATGCCAGTTGTCCCGCCCGGGCGGGTTCTTCGGCTTGAAGGCGCAGCAACAGGGTCATCAGCAGGCTTTCGCCGGGTGTGTCCAGCCAGCGATTGCCATACCGCCCACGCCCGGCGGTCTGGTGTTCCGCGACCACCGCGCGGATTTGTACAGGTGGGCTTTGCAGAATCTCGCGCGCCAGGTCCTGGGTGGAAGGCACAGTGCCACAATAGACAATCAGACCGAAACGACTCATGCTTTGTATTTCAGCATTTGCTGCAGGAAAATCCTGCTGGAGAAGAGGAAAACAGTGAATATGATGAGAATACCTAAAAATAGAGTTGTCCGAATTTTAGTGACGGAGGAGGCCACCATGCGACAACCAGTTACGAGCAAGATCATGATGTTCGCTGCCGCCGTAGTGCTGCTGGTAGTCGTTGTGGAGATAGCGCGTTCGCAGACTGCGAAGCAGACCAAGGCGACAGCAAAGGCTACCTCGACCTGCGTGCAATGCCACAAAACAGTTACCCCGCAGATCGTCGTGGACTGGTCTCTCAGCCAGCACAGCAAGAACGAGGTGGATTGTTCCGACTGCCATGGCAGCGAACACAAGTCCGCTTCGGATGTGGCGAAGGCGAAAATCCCCACTCCGGACACCTGTGCTACATGTCATCCCACTCAGGTAGGGCAGTTCAAAAAGGGGAAACATGCCCACGCTTGGGCAGCGATGAAAGCGATGCCGACTGCGCACTGGCAGCCCATGGCGTTAACGGAAGGGATGAAGGGCTGTGGAGGATGCCATAAGATTGGTCTGAAAAGTGAAGCCGATATTCGGGAGATGAAGAAAGCGGGCGACGTCGGCTTTGGGTTGGCATCGTGCGATGCGTGCCATACCCGTCATCTTTTCTCCAAGGAGGAGGCTCGACAACCTCAGGCTTGCCAGACCTGCCACATGGGCTTTGACCACCCCCAGTGGGAAATGTACTCGGCATCGAAACATGGCGTGCGTTATCTGTTGAAACAGAACAAGACCCTGCCTGCCAATGCCGCAGCTCCGAAATGCCAGACATGCCACATGCAGAATGGTAACCATGAGGTCCGCACCGCCTGGGGGTTTCTCGCAGTGCGGCTGCCCTTGCCGGAGGACAAACAGTGGGCAGAAGACAGGGTAACCATTTTGCAGGCACTCGGTGTACTGGACCCGGAGGGTAAGCCGACGGCGCGACTGGACGTAGTGAAGGCAGCAGATGTAGCACGTCTGACCCAGGAGGAGTGGCAGAAAGAGCGCGATAAGATGCTCAAAACCTGTACGCAGTGCCATTCACGTACGTTTGCCAAAGGCGAGCTGGAAAAGGGAGACAGGATGATCAAAGAGGCAGACCACCTTCTCGCCGAGGCAATACGCATCGTGGCAGGCCTCTATCGCGACGGCATCCTGAAGAAGCCCCAGAGCTATGCGCATGCCTTTCCTGACTTACTGACCTTCCACGATGCCCCCACACCGATCGAGCAGAAGCTGTTCGTCATGTTCCTGGAACACCGGATGCGGACCTTCCAGGGCACCTTCCACGCCAACCCGGACTATGCACTGTGGTACGGGTGGAGCGAAATGGTGCGTGACCTTTCTGAGATTAAAGCGATGGCAGAAGACCTGCGAGCCAAACATCGGTAGGATGTCGCGCTAATTTTGCCGACAGGGACAGGCTGCGCCTGTCCCTCTTTTTTGAGGGGGTATAATCTTTACTGAACGCAACCAGATTTGGGGGAGGATGATATGCCGCTCATCGACGAACTGAAGTTTAATGAACAGGGGTTGATTCCGGTCATCGTACAGGATGCCGACAACGGCGACGTGTTGATGATGGCGTGGATGAATCGGGAGGCGTTACAACGAACCATCGAAACGGGAAAGGCTACCTACTGGAGCCGCTCGCGTCAGAAGTTCTGGGTAAAGGGCGAAACGTCGGGGCACTTCCAGGAGGTTCAGGCTATTTACATAGACTGTGACGCCGATGTGGTGTTGCTGAAAGTAAGGCAGGTCGGCGCGGCTTGTCACGAAGGATACCGCAGCTGCTTTTTCCGACAGGTGGATGCGGAGCGTGGCGAACTGAAAGTGATAATGGAGCGTCTTGTGAATCCAGAAGAGGTCTATTCACGTTAGGATGGGCGAACTCGCACATCGTGTGTGGAAGCGGTACACCGGGGCGCCCGGTCTGCAGATTCGAGCGGTATCGCGTTTCGAGGACCTGTCTCTGGAAGCCAAGCCCAGCGTGTACGAAAACATTGACCCCGCACGCTGGAAAAAGATGGAGCAGCAGGTAAACCGGCTCATCGGGCAGGAGATACGCACCGAGCTGGCAGTGCTACGCCCGAACCGGTTGTTCATCGAAGAGCGCTCTGGCTTCGGCTGGTTTCGCAGCGTGTGTGATGGAAAGTTCTGGCAGGCGCAGGTGCAGGGTGGCGCAGTGAACAGGACACTCGCGCCGTGCATGCTGAATCAGATGGCTGAAGCACGCTATCATCGCTGGCTGGGGCTTGAAGAGCCGGACATCACCGATGTATTGCGCCTGCTGGCGGTTGGCTCGCCACGGCTGCGCGAGAAGATGCTGAGCGCAAGGGAAGAGCCTGCCGACAGGAAGAATCTGAAGACACTAATCTGGTCGGAGCCCGTAACCTACGAGGGGATGAAAGGGCAGGCGACTGTTACTTGCGTTGTCGATGTACCAACCGCCCTTATCCAGCGGGTAGAGTATCGATATCATGTTGCCATGGACAGGGAAGTCTGGATGAGTATTGTTATCGGTCAACGGTGGGATAACAGCCAGATTTCGAAGCTGCCTCCTTCTACCCGTTTTCGTTTTGAACCGGTGAGGGGAGCCACAAAGCGATGAACAATTTCTGGCGACTGTTGGGCTATCTGAAGCCTTACCGATGGCGCGTTATCGCAGCAGTGCTCCTCATGGGGCTGATCACCGTCAGCGCAGTGCCCATGCCCCTGTTGTTCCAGTACGTCATCGACGATGTGTTTCCGCATAAGAAGTGGCATGCACTGAACTGGGTCTTCTGGGGGGTCATCGGGCTTTATGCGCTGCGAGGCATGGTCTCTTTCACGCTCAACTACCTCATCAACTGGCTGGGACAGCGGGTGGTGTTCGACCTGCGCTTCCAGAGCTACCGTCATCTCAACCGCCTGTCGCTCAGCTACTATGACCAGCGCCAAACAGGTAAGATTATGGCGCGTTTAACAGGCGACATCGATGTCATCCAGTACATGATTACCGGTGGGTTTGTCACGCTGATTACTGACATTGTGACTCTGGTAGCGGTCACGGGGGTTATCTTCTGGAAGGAATGGCGGCTTGCGCTGATTACACTGGCTGTGGTGCCGTTATACGTGCTGGTCTACAAGCTTTATCTGAAATATATCCGCGATTTAAGTGTGCAGCTGCGCGAGAAGTGGGATGCGATGCTGGGCACCCTGCAGGAGAAAATAGCCGGTATCAGCGTGGTGAAAGCCTTCGTACGCGAAGACTATGAGACCGAACGCTTCATGCAGACGGTGAAAGAGAACTTCGCGCTGGGCATGAAGCAGGTGCACCTAAACCGGCAGCTGGGCTTGTTCGCAGGACTGGTGCGGGCTGTGGGAACCGCGGCTGTGTGGTACTACGGAAGCGTGCTGGTGCTGGGCAGGCAGCTGCAGGCGGGCGAACTGCTAGCGTTTACCTTCTACATGGGCTACCTGTATGACCCTGCCGTGCGTGTGGTGGACTTCAATATCACCCTGCAATGGGCTGGTGCAGCGATTGACCGCGTGTTTGAGGTTCTGGATACCCGTCCGGATATCGAGGATTCACCCAATGCCCGTCCTCTGCCGGATATGCGGGGCGAGATTGAGTTTCGCAACGTGAGCTTTGGATACCGTCCTGGCCAGCTGGTGTTGAAAAATATCAACCTTCATATTCGCCCCGGTGAAGTGGTTGCACTGGTTGGTCCCAGCGGGGCAGGGAAGAGCACGTTGGTCAACCTGATCGCCCGATTCTACGATGTGACCGATGGGCAAGTATTGATAGACGGTGTGGACGTGCGAGACATCAAACTGGAATCCATCCGGCGCAACGTGGGCATGGTCATGCAAGAGTCCCTGCTGTTCTCGGTCACCATCAAAGAGAACATCGCCTATGGCAGGCATGATGCAACCGAAGAAGAGATTGTGCGCGCAGCCAAGCAGGCAGACCTGCACGATTTCATCCTGACCCTGCCCGATGCGTATGATACCAAAATCGGCGAGGATGGTATCAAGCTGTCGGTAGGGCAGAAGCAGCGGTTGTCTATTGCGCGCGCTATCCTCACCGACCCCAAGATACTGATACTGGACGATGCTACCAGCGCACTGGACAGCCAGACCGAGGCGAACGTGCAACAGGCATTGGAACACGTCATGCAGGGGCGCACCAGCATTGTGATTGCTCACCGCCTGTCTACCGTGGTGAACGCCGACAAAATCGTGGTACTGGATAAGGGCGAAGTAGTAGACATTGGCACGCACGAGGAGCTGGTGAACAAGCCGGGGGTGTATCGCACGCTGTACGAAGAGCAGTTCAAGTCGGCAGCAGACCTGTTGCTGGTGGAGTAGAAAAGTTCCCTTGCCATCGCGCGATTGCCTATTGACATCCCTCACAGTGAGCTGTATACTGTAACTACAAGCACATCGTTATAGAACGGTTTGAAAGGGTCAGGAGGTCTCCGATGCGAAAAGGCTTTACCCTGATTGAGCTGCTTGTGGTTATCGCGATCATCGCGATACTGGCAGCGATTCTGTTCCCGGTCTTCGCGCAGGCTCGCTCCAAAGCGCGGCAGACGGCGTGCATCAGCCACAGCAAGCAGATTGGGCTGGCGATTATGATGTACGCCCAGGACTACGAAGAAACCTATCCGCCTTACCAGATTGTGATTCCCTGCCCGTGGCCGGATATATGCGGTACCTCACTGGTATCCGCCGGTTACCTCTACCTTGTCCAGCCCTACTCGAAAAATAACCTGTACTCGCAGTGTCCCGAGGCAAAGAAGCTGGACACCAGCGGCGCGGGAGGCAAGCGCCTGTGGATGGAAGGGCGGGTTGGCTACGGCATGTCAGTGCCCGTGCCCGGCAGCAGCGGTACGTTCGGCGCGATGGCGCGGCTGGAAGCTCCGGCAACGCACATTCTGGTGGCAGATGCGGTGCCCGATGGTCCCAACAGTCTGCCGCTGCATAACGCATGGGGTGCCTACATGAACCATATGTCCCCGCCGTTCTCCCCGACAGCCTGGGGGCTGACGGGAACGTGGCAGCCCTGGCACCAGCGCCCACATGGAAGGCACACAGGCAAAGTGACCACGATTTTCTGCGACGGGCATGTGAAGGCTCTTCCCTTTGAGGCACTGTATCCGGTTGACGAGAAAGTGTGCACCCAGGGAGACGGTATGGGATGTTCGACGCTGAATCTGCTACCGGAACAGGCGCCTCAGCAGTGGGAGCTGTGGAAGTAACCGCGAGAATAGCAGGCGGGGAGGGCTTCGGCTCTCCCCGTTTTTCTTTTACCCGCGCAACAATCCTCTTATGCTCAGGGTCTAAGAGTCAGGGTAGGGGGCAGGGTAGGTTGACAACACCTCCCACTTGGTGCGATAATACCGGTGATAACGCAGGGCGAAAGGAGTGGGTTGTAGCGAATGCTCAAGCGACTTTTCCGTTATATTCGCGCTCTGTTCGGTAGCCTGTTAGGACAGGTGGAAAACCCCGAGGTGATACTGGAGCAGGCGCGCGAAGAGATGCGCGAGAATCTGCTCAAGAACAAGGAGCGGGCAGTACAGGCAATTACCGAACGCAACCGCCTGCGCGCCGAGGTGGAGAAACTGGAACGTGCGTGTATAGACCTCGAGCGGCGGGCGGAAATGGCGCTGCGTAAGGGCGACCGTGAGCTGGCAAAACAGTTCCTGATGGAGAAAGCTTCGTACCAGCGCTCGCTGGAGTCGGTGAAACAGGCACTCGCCCAGGCGGACCAGGTGGTAGAGCAGGTGAAGATTGCCATCAAGCGCGACGAGGAGCGCGTGCGCCAGAAGACGGCGGAAATCCTGGCTCAGAAAGCACGCTGGAAGAGCGCGCAGATTCAGAACTCCATCAACAAGGCGCTGGAAGGGATGTCGATGGACGACGTATCCCGCGACCTCGAGCGCGTGGAGGACAAAATCAGCCGCGCAGAGGCAGAGGCTCAGGCGCGCGCGGAAATGGCTCGCGAAAGCGTGACAGGGCGGGTAGCCGAACTGGAAGACTACGCGGCAAGCCAGGCAGCAGAGGAAGAGCTGGCAAAGCTGGAAGCGAGGCTGGGGCTGGCTCCGCCGGCAGGCGAAACACAGCAGGCTCAACCTGCGCAGGTGGAAACCAGCGAAGTGGATAAAGAGCTTCAGGAACTGGAGGCACGCCTCAAAAGAGATAGCAACACGACAACCTCTGGCTGATGATGAACCGTTTTTGGGGAGTGCTGTTGACAGGGTGGTTGGCGCTGACGGTAACATGTGGCGCAGAGCCGCTGTATGAATTCGGTTTCAATATTCGTGCGCGCATGAGAGTGGACAACAACCGCAACGCCAACCTGCTGCTTTATTCGCAGTTCGGAGAGTACTCTGATGCACACCTTGCCCTGCACGGAGAGAATCGGCTGAGCGTGTACTTTGCACAAAAGCTGCAGAACTTTGACAAACCGGTAGACCCAGACGAGGTAGAGCAAGCCTTTATCCGTTATGATAGGCGAGGTTGGCGTGTCCAGGCGGGCAAGATGTGGATGCCGTTCGGGCAGGGCATGGGGGAGCGCGAACTAGCAAAAGGTGTTCTTTTCGCTGTACCGTTATGGCGTGGCAATGTGCTGGACATCGCGTTCGCCAACAACGGTAGTCGACGGCAGAGAGGCATATTCTGTCGCTTCGGTTCGCGTTCGCTGGGAGCGTCGGCAGCAGTCGGAGAGAATTTCACGCTCAGCAAAACGGCTCTTCGCTTCATCCGCGGTGAGGACTATGAGCCGGAACTGGACACAGGCTACCGGTTGCTGGTGGGAGCGGATACCCGGCAGGTTGCCGGTGTGACTCTCTGGCAGCTGGAGGCGATTGTAGCAAGACACGGTCGGATGATGCCGGATACGGAGTTTCTTATCGTGCAGGCATCTATACGGCTGCCCGCCGGTCTGAACCCGGTGCTGCGTGCGGAAGCCGACCGGCGTGCCCGTGAACTGCGCTGGCTGGTATCGGTGCAACAAAACATGGGCGGAGGCTTTGTGCTGTATCCGCAGGTGGTGTTTCGGCGTTCGGACTTCGAGCAGGCGAGTATCGAATTGAGGGCGAGTTTCTGATGGGAATCACACGACGTATTCGGCGGATCCTGAAAGGATACATGAGAACCGCTCGCGAAAGGCTGGACGAGCTGGAGGCGGAGTTGAACGCACGCCGTGAGCTGGAGGACTATCTGGAGCCGGCAAGCGGTACCGGTGCGAATCTGCCCCCTGAAACCGCTCTGCCAGCTGACACCCCGGTAACTTCTTCGTCAACTCGATCCACGCAGACGCCAGCGGAGCAGGGGAGTACTGTGGGAAACACGTTGCAGATGCCTGCAGACCTGCTGGCACATTTCCGTCTGCTGGGTATCCCCCCCAACGCCGACCTTCGTCAGGCTCGGGAGGCATATCAGAAGCTGATGGAACGGGCAAACCCCCAGCGCTTCCCCGAGGGCTCGGATGAGCGACGACGGGCAGAGCAGATTTGCCAGAGGATACAACAGGCGTACGACGCGGTCCGACAATACCTGGACCCCACCAGCGCGCGATTCGACCGCCTGGAAATCTGAAGCAGCCGATGAACGCTCTGAAGACAGAAAGGTTCTCCAGATACTCCATCGCCATTTACCTGTTGTTACTGGTGCTTTTCTTCGCTCTGATCACAGAGGGGCGTTTCATTGAAGAACGCAATCTCGTTAACATTCTTTTGCAAAGTGCCATTAACACGATTTTAGCGGTCGGCATGACGCTGGTTATCATCACCGGTGGAATAGACCTCTCCGTCGGCTCGGTGCTGGCGTTGTGCGGGCTGGTGGGTACAGACATCATGGTGAACGGGCTTGTACTGGGCGGGCGAACCCTGGTTCCGAAGCCGAACCCGGTGCTGGGCATACCGATGGCGATGCTGGTGTCGTGCGCGCTGGGCGTGGTGATTGGCTGGTGGAACGGGTGGCTGATTGCACGTTGGAACATCGCGCCGTTTATCGTGACGCTGGCGACAATGACCATTGCGCGGGGGACGGCGTTCGTGTATTCCGATGGCAAGCCGGTGGGCAATCTGCCGGAAGCGTTCAACCGTCTGGGTGGAGGCACCGGAGGCGAAGTGCTGGGTATCCCCGTTCCGGTATGGATTGCAATTATTGTGTCATTATGTACACTGGTTAAGTTGAGGGCAACACAATTTGGGCGCGCGATATACGCCGTCGGAGGCAACGAGCAAGCGGCACGCCTGTCCGGCGTGGATGTGGCAAGAGTGAAAGTCACCGTGTATGTGCTGTCCGGATTTCTGGCAGGGCTGTGCGGCATCGTGCAGGCAGCGCGGTTGGGTGCAGGTGACCCCAAATACGGTGAGATGTACGAGCTGAACGCGATTGCAGCGGTGGTGCTGGGCGGAGCGAGTCTGGCAGGTGGACGCGGCGGCGTTGGAGGCACGGTGGTGGGCGCGATATTGATTGGCGTTTTGGATAACGGGCTGGTGATGGCAGGAGTCTCTGCATTTTATCAGAAAGTGGTAAAAGGTGTGGTGATTCTGCTGGCGGTGCTGGGCGATGTGTGGCAACGGCGCCAGCGGTAAGGGTTTGCCCCGAAATCCACCAGATAAAACATAATAGTTCTTATCGGACGTTGCATCTACATGCCGGAGGACGAAACATGAAGCGCTGGTTCCGTGTGTTGCTTTGTTGTATTGCGATTGCTGGCTCCACAAAGGCGCAACCGCTGGAAGCCGGGTTCCGAAATCCGCCGGACTGGGCACGCCCCTGGGTTTACTGGTTCTGGCTGAACGGCAACATCACACACGAAGGCATTACTGCCGACCTCGAAGCCATGCAGCGCGTGGGCATCGGTGGCGTGCTTATCATGGAGGTGGATCAGGGTGTTCCTCTGGGACCGGTGCCTTTTGCCGGTCCACAGTGGCGTGAGATGTTCAAACATGTGGTTGCCGAAGCCCATCGGCTTGGTCTGCAGGTGAACATGAATAACGACGCGGGCTGGTGCGGTAGCGGCGGTCCCTGGGTACCCCCCGACAAAGCCATGCAGAAGCTGGTGTGGACGGAAACGCAGGTTACCGGGCCGACACATGTGGACAGAGTTCTACCACAACCGCAGGTTATTGCGGGATATTACCGCGATGTGGCGGTGCTCGCCTTCCCTGCTCCTGCTGCGGATAATCGCATCCCCGATATTGCGGGCAAGACAGCTCTCATTCGGCAGGAATTTCTCCTGCCAGCCTCGCTCCCCGAACAGGATGCTTCTGCCGCAATTAGACGAGGAAATGTAATCAATCTTACTTCTTATATACAGGAAAACGGCAGGCTCACCTGGGATGTACCGGAAGGAAACTGGATAATCCTGCGCATCGGACATACGCCTACCGGCGCAATGAACGCCCCTTCGCCTGCTTCTGGGCGCGGTCTGGAGTGCGATAAGCTGAGCAAGGAAGGTATTGAGGCGCATTTTGCCGGTTTCATGGCGAACCTCATTGCCGATGTGGGTGAGCTGTCTGGCAAGACGCTGGTCGCGACGCACATCGACAGCTGGGAGGTTGGCTCTCAGAACTGGACACCGCGCTTTCGGGAGGAGTTCCGGCGACGACGCGGCTACGATCCCCTACCCTACCTGCCAGTTATCACCGGACGGGTAGTGGAAAGCCGGGAAGTATCTGAACGCTTCCTTTGGGACTGGAGGCAGACCGTCTCGGAATTGCTGGTCGAAAACTACGCGGGGCACCTGCGCACGCTCGCCCATCGCCACGATTTGCGCCTGAGTATCGAGGCGTACGGCGACTGCGTTTTCGACGATATGGCTTATGCCGGTCGCGCCGATGAACCGATGGCGGAGTTCTGGACGACGCCTCGTCTGGGGGGCAGCACCACGCTTCCGGCGATGGCATCCGCCGCGCATGTGTACGGCAAACGCGTGGTGGGTGCAGAGGCGTTTACCGCCGATTCCGCCGAGCGCTGGCTGCACCACCCGGGAAGCATCAAGTCGCTGGGCGATTGGGCGTTCTGTCAGGGTATCAACCGCTTCGTCTTCCACCGTTATGCCCTGCAACCGTGGAAAGACAGACGTCCCGGCATGAGCATGGGGCCTTGGGGATTGCATTATGAACGCACGCAAACCTGGTGGGAGTACTCCAAGCCGTGGCACCTTTATCTTGCCCGGTGCCAGTATCTGTTGCAGCAGGGAACACCGGTTGCGGACGTGCTCTTCATGGCGCCGGAAGGTGCGCCCCGCAGCTTTATTCCGCCTGCCTCCGTTAAGCAGTCCGGTTATAGCGCGGATGCCTGTCCGGCGGAGGTAGTGTTGCGCGACCTGCATGTCAAAAACGGGCGTCTGGTGCTTCCGCATGGCATGAGTTATCGCGTGTTGGTTCTTCCAGCCGTCGAACGGATGACCCCGCGTCTCCTGCGGCGCATCAAGCAACTGGTGGACGCCGGAGCGGTAGTCATTGGTGAGGCTATGCCCGGAAAGTCCCCCAGTCTGTCGGGCTACCCACGTTGCGACGAGGAGGTGAGGACGCTGGCTGCCGAACTCTGGGGCAAGGGCAAGGTCGTCCGGGGCAAATCCGTACAGCAGGTGCTGGCTTCGCTGGGAGTACCCCCAGACTTCAATGCCGACCGCCTGCTGGAGTTCACCCATCGGCGCATCGGAAATGTGGATGTGTACTTCGTTGCCAATACCAGCGACCGCGCCGTCAGCGCGACCTGTGCTTTCCGCATCTCCGGCAAGCGCCCGGAAATCTGGCATCCCGAAACAGGACGTATCGAGCAGGTTGCGGTGTACCGCCAGAGCGGACAGATAACCCGGTTGCCCCTGTATCTCAAGCCGTCGGAGTCGGTCTTTGTGGTTTTCAGGGGCTCCTCTTCTCGCGATGACCCGATAGTGCGGGTGAGACGCGGAGGGCACGACGTGTACTTCACCTCCGCACCGTCGCCTCGCGTCCACATCCGCCGCGCGTTATGGGGACCTGAGGGCGACCCAGCGCGCACGAAAGATGTGACCGCACAGGTACAGCGCATGGTAGATGGCGGCAGGCCGTTGTTCACGGTCGCGGAGCTGGCGTCGGAGGGCGACCCCGCTTTTGGTGTGGTGAAGACCCTGCGGGTAGAGTATGAAGTGGCGGGAAAGGTGTACACAACTTCCGCGACAGACCCTGATACCATCGTCCTGCACCCGGCTCCTGACCGCGAACCACCGTTGCATGTCGAGAAGCTGCCGGACGGAAGGCTGCGTGTGGAAGCTTTTCAACCGGGTGATTATGAACTGCACTTCCGCTCCGGCAAGGTGCAGAGGCTGAAGGTGCCTGCTCCCCCACCTGCCCTGCCCATCGCCGGCGTGTGGAGAGTACGGTTTACCCCTGGATGGGGCGCGCCGTCGGAAGTGGTCTTTACCAAACTCATTTCGTGGAGCAAGCATGAACACCCGGGTATCCGCTATTTCTCCGGTACGGCGACCTATCGTGCGATGGTGCGTATTCCGGCGAGCCTGCCGCGTTCAGGGCGGCGCATCTACCTGGACCTGGGACGCGTCGAGGTAGTCGCATCTGTTCGCGTCAACGGAAAACATGCCGGTGTGTTGTGGAAAACACCTTATCGGGCGGAGGTTACCGGACTTCTTCGCCCCGGTGAGAATCTGATAGAGATACAGGTTGCCAACCTCTGGGTAAACCGTATGATTGGCGATGAACAGCTGCCGGAAGACAGCAATCGCAACCCGGACGGTACTCTGCGCGAGTGGCCTGACTGGTTACTGGAAGGGCGTCCAAGTCCCACGGGACGATATACGTTTACCACATGGAGGTTGTGGGCGAAGGACTCTCCCCTGCAACCTTCGGGATTGCTGGGGCCGGTGCGGCTTCACGCTACCGGGTGGCTTACCCTCCGATAATCAAAACAGCCCGAAACCCCGGTTTCGGGCTGTGTCTTTGCTATGCCCGAGATGTTCTTGCGTCTGGTGAGGCTCGGCTGCCCAACTCGCTCTCGATGCGCTGTACGATATCTTGCGAGCGCTCGATCAATCGCTGCACCTCGCTGATTTCGCTCTGCGCTCGCTCATGGCGCAGGGCAAGATATGCCGCTATCCCTACGCCCACCATCGTGGCGACAGCCACTCCCAGCCACAGCCCGAGACGGTTCTTGCCCATCGCATTCCTCGCTTTCGGGTTACAGCTCGTAGCGTTTCTCGCCGCCAGCCTCTTTGGACTTGAAGATGCGCTTCACGAAGGAGATGAGTTCCATCGGGTTGAACGGCTTGGTGAGGTACAGGTCCGCGCCAGACTGCCACCCGCGGAACACATCTGCATCCTGCGCTTTCGCGGTTAGCATGATGACCGGCAGGTCGCGCGTTTCGGGATTCTTGCGCAGGGTCTGTAGCACCTCGAAACCGTCCATGTACGGCATCATCACGTCCAGTACCACCAGGTCTGGTTTCTCGGCAGCGACCTTCTCCAGCGCGTCCTTGCCGTCAGCAGCGGTCACCACCTCGTATCCGTGCCTTTCCAAATTGACCTGCACCAGACGGCGAATGTGTGGCTCGTCGTCTACCGCGAGAATCTTGTATTTGCGTTCCATCAGTCGCGCCTTTCCTCCTCTATCCTCCCATCAGGCTTGTGTGCCCTCGTGTTCGTTCCTTAATCATGCTATCATAGCTGTCGGTAGATTGTCAACAGGTCTGCATAGTATACATAAATACACTATTCACGATGTTTTGCGCGCGTCACCTGTTGCAGGGCGTTGAGGTGTTTCTGTCTGCACTCCGTCAGCGTCGGCTTCCACGTCGTTTGCAGGAAGCCCAGTAACCTCTCCGGCGGTACGTTTTGAGTACAGAACTGTACGGTACGCTCGAAATTCACATCGTTCGACCAGTTGCTGCCGGTCGGTATCTGCTCGAAGCCGTGTTGCGCCAGTTCGATGTACGTGCGCACCGCGACATCCTGCGGGTCAAACCCATCGCCGTAGTACCAGTTGCTCTGCAGCACCGAACGGGGCATGTTTTGTAGAAAAGCCTCCGGGTGATGCCAGTAATAATCCGACCATATCCATGCGCGCACGCCATGCCGTCCTACTTGGTTCACCAGAAAGCGAAAATCTTCCCACCAGAGTTCGTGCTGCCGAACGACCGCATAGGCATAATGCCTCTGATGCTCCCATGTTTCTTCATCCATACCCAGGTGGAAGAAGCGAGGCTGTTCGAACAGATCGATGACCTCTTCAATCAGGTCCCGGCACACAGCATAATATCGCGGCGTGGAGACACAACGGGAGTACTCGCCCATCCACGCATCATGTGCAGTGGAGAAATTGAGTTTGGGAACAGGCTCCAGCCCTCTTTCCCGGAGGCGTTTCAGTTCTTCCTTCAGCCTTGTGGTACTCCACGCGCCCTGGACGGCGATTTCAGGATGAGAACGATATTGCACCCCATCGCCAAGGTCTATAACCACCATATTAACTCCGACACGAGGCATCTCATCCAGCAGCTCGTTCCACAATCCTTCGTCAAAACGCAGGGTGGGCTGGTAGATACCGTAGCCTTCCCACTCTGGTGCTTTACGGTCGCACCACATATTGAAGCTCAGGTGCACCAGATAAGCCCAGATAGTGCTTTGATTGCTCACCGACAATGGCTCCTCCTCTCCCCGCGAATGCCTATTTAACAGCTTCGCCACAGGTAAGCGCTTCTCCTGCCGGGGCAGGAACAAAGCGCAGCTTCGCCAAAGTACTAAAACGGTTAAGTACCCTATCTCAATGGTTAAGGAGGTTCGCTGTGGATAGAAGAAGCTACCTGTTGCCCCTGCTACTTGTGGCAGTAGTCGGCTGCTACGCCCAGACCCCTGCCCCACGTCAGCCTGCACGGGGGGGGCTGGTATGGGTGTGGTGGGAAGGCGAAAAGCCTTCAGCGACCAACTTCCCGAAACGTCACTCCTTTGCACCTGCTAATCCGCAGGAAGCCAGTGTGTTGTCTGAAGGCGAGTGGATTGGCGCGGACGGCAACTACGGCGGCAAAACGCTGTTTCTGGAATATGAAGTAAAGGTACCGCAAACCGGCAACTACTATTTCTTCGCCCGCAAGTTCTGGAAGCATGGCCCCTTCCGCTGGCGATTCGATAACCAGGAGTGGCAGATATGTGGACGCGACGTATCGCTGCTGGACGAAGCCCCATTACGGCAGTTCGTGGTGGCAAACTGGGTGTCTCTCGGGCAGGTGAAGCTATCGGCTGGAACCCATCGGTTGCGCATCGAGGTGCTGCAAAACGAGGGCGCGGTCTGCTTTGACGCCTTCCTGCTCACCAGCAGCTACATCATCCCACGCGGTAAACTGAAGCCAAACGAAAGGTACAATCTGGCAATGGATGGATGGTTTGCCTTTGAGCCTGCACCGGATGCCTTTCGCCCCTCTCCCATCGATTTGCGATTCTTGAACGAGGAAGTCGCAGGCGAGAACGGCTGGATTGTGGTTAAAAACGGGCGGTTCGTGCACAGCAAGACCGGCAAGCCGGTGCGTTTCTGGGCAGTCAACGCCGGTCCCGACATCATCCGCATGGACAGGGCATCGGTGGATTACCTGGCACGTCATCTGGCGAAATACGGCGTGAACATGGTGCGCATGCATGGGGGCATCTGGCAGGAGAACGACTACACAAAGGTAGACAGGGAGTATCTGGACAAATACTTCTACTTCATCGCTGCGATGAAGCGGGAAGGCATCTACGTTACCCTGTCTATTTACTTCCCTCTGTGGTTGCGGTTCACGCCACAGGACGGCTATGGGGACTACAACTACCAGCATCCTTTCGCCATGCCGTTCTTCAACAAGCGATTTCAGGACGTCTACAAGAGCTGGTGGCGCGAGCTGATGACCACACGCAACCCGTACACGGGCGTCGCGCTGAAAGACGAACCGGCGGTTGCAATGGTGGAGTTGATGAACGAGGACTCCTACTTCTTCTGGACTTTCACCCCCTACCAGAACATCCCCGCTCAGCAGATGGAGATACTGGAGAAGGAATTCGGCAACTGGCTGAAGGCGAAGTACGGGTCGCTGAGCGCGGCGTTTGCGGCGTGGGGGGGCGACCGCATCCGCGGAGATGATGAAGCGGCAGGGCGCGTCGGGTTCATGGGCATGTGGGAGAGGTTCAACCAGCGCAACAAGCGCGCGCAGGACACCGCCGAGTTCCTCGCCAAACACCAGCGCGCCTGGTTCGACGGTATGCGCGATTATCTTAAGAAGGAGCTGGGTTACAAAGGGCTGGTGCAGGCGTCCAACTGGATTACCGCCAATGCGCAGATACTGGGTCCGCTGGACAAGTGGAGCAACGCTGGTTGCGACTACATGGACCGGCACGGCTACTTCGGCGGGCCGCATGAAGGCGAGCGGGCGGGCTGGTCATTGAATGTGGGCGACCTTTACGACGACGCCTGTGCCCTCACAGAGGTAGCGAAAGGTTCCCTGCCGCTGATGGATGTTATCTACAACGGTCTACCCTCCATCATCAGCGAGGTGAACTGGACACCACCCAACCGATTCCGCGCGGACTTCCCCTTCCTGTTCGCCACATATGGCGTGCTGCAGGGCACCGATGGCGTGTATTTCTTCGCGCTCTCCGGTCCCTGGTGGCAGCAGGTACTCAGCAAGTTCTCCATTCAGACGCCGGTGGTGATGGGACAATTTCCTGCTGATGCGCTGGTATTCCGACTGGGGCTGGTGCAGGAGGGTCCAGCGGTCGTGGAAGCGAACCTGAAGCTGGCAGACCTCTTCGCCCTGAAGGGCGCACCTGTCTCTCAGGCGGTAAATCTCGACGAACTCCGGGCGAAAGATATCCCCGCCGGGCAAACCGCCCAGGTCCAGCAGCTGGAGGCGATAGACCCCCTCGCCCATCTGGTGGGCAAGGTGCAGATGAACTTTGTGGAGCGCGATACAACGTCGCGAATTGCAGACCTCTCGCGCTACATCGACCGCACCAAAGGCGTTGTACGCAGCGCCACGGGCGAGCTGGCGTGGGATTATCAGCGCGGACTGGTCACGGTAAACGCGCCGAAGGCACAGGGAGTGTGCGGCTTCCTGCAGAAAGCAGGCACCGTGAACCTGCGCGACGTTAGCATCAGCACACAGATGGAGTATGGCACCGTGTTGCTGGTGCCGCTGGATGGGCAACCTTTGCGCACTTCGCGGAAGATGCTCCTGCAGGTGATGAGCGAAGATACCAACTACGGCTGGAGCGCACCGGGCACCGGCAAGAGAGCCATCCAGAGCCTCGGCACCGCGCCGATTAATGTCCGGCGGTTCGCAGGCACGATTACTCTCAGCCGTCCCGACGCTGGCAAGCTGAAAGTAACTCCTCTGGATGCAAACGGGTATCCGACAGGCAAAGCGTCGACGGGCGGCAAAATCACGCTGCAACCCACGGTGATGTACTACCTCATTGAACGATAGCCTGTGAATCGGCTATAATACGGGCGGAGGTGAGCCGCATGGCAACACTGGTGCAAGCGACCTCCGCCCGTCCTCTGCCCGAAGGAAAAATCTCCTACGAGCAGTTCCTGGAGTGGTTGGATGAGGACACCTGGGCGGAATGGGTAGATGGAGAGGTTGTTCTCATGAGTCCGATTAGCGATGAACATCAAGCAGTAGTGAACTATCTCACGACGCTACTCCTCTTTCACACGCTCGAGACCCGTGCTGGCAGAGTACTTACCGAGCCTTTCCAGATGAAGAGCGGTCCCAACCTGCCCGGTCGTTCACCAGACATTCTCTTCGTCTCCGCCGAGCGACAACATCTCATCCAACGGCACTTCCTGAACGGACCTGCCGACTTGGTGGTGGAGGTTATCAGCCCGGAAAGTCGCGCCCGCGATCGAGGAGAGAAATACTATGAGTACGAGCAGGCGGGTGTGCGCGAATACTGGATCATCGACCCAGAACGCAAGCAGGTGGAGTTCTACGTGCTTTCCGAGAAGGGTATCTATCAGCCGGCCTTTGTGGGACAGGAAGGCGAGTACCACTCTGTTGCGATAGAAGGCTTCTGGCTTCGAGTGGAGTGGCTGTGGGAACGTCCCTCAATGATGGACGTGATACGGATTTGGGGATGGTCCTGAGAATATGCGTGCTCGCTTCATTGTAGGATATCCCGAACTCAAGGCATAATTCTCAATAGAACCATTTGAGAGGAGGTTTGGCATGCGCAAACTAGTGTTGTTTGTCACATTATCAATCAGTTTGCTTGGGGGTTCGGCACTTCCGACCCAAGTGAGTCTACAAGATATAATACCGGTATCCAAGTGGCAAAGGACAGGTTTACACAGGCTTACGGACACTGAAAGGGAAGAGTTGAAGAACGAGATTTTAAGAGTGATAGCGCAACTCCGTCGTAACGGCATAGCAGTGATCGCACCTTCGCTGTCGACGCAGAGGGTTGCCAGACAGGTACTAATACGCTTGGGTAAAGGAGAAACAACGAGCTTTCGGGATGCCGAGGCGATCCTCGTAGTTGTAAGAAGTTCCTTATACTATCCTCTCAATCTACGGTATGATTCGCTCAATGAGCTACGAAGGTCCGCCGAGATGCAGCTGAACCTCAGCGGACCGAAATATCACGTATATCTTTACTTGTTAGAGCATGACCTCACTCTCCGCCAACTGGCTCACGAGTCCTTCGATGCGGAGAAGGAGTAGAGAAAAACGAGTAGCCCCTAGGTTTCAGGGGGCTTCACGTATCTTTTCATGAGTTCATCGACGCTTTGGCTGGGGAGTTCTACCACTCGAAAATCTGCTTTTTTTTGCGGCATCTTTCAGACTGCCTCCCAAATGGTATGCTGTGTTATCCACAATAAGGTGGCGATCGTGCAAATCGTCCACACCGGCAAACCTGTACTTTGGATACTCTTGCCTGTAAAGCATTTCTACCCTTGCGAACTCTTCCCTGACGCGCTCAACCCACTTGGATGGGGATGTAACAACTGTAATATCAGCATCTTTGGGCAGCGCGTAAAGGTAAAGATGGAAGATTGACGCATCCACATATGGGTCAGCCAAAAGGACCCTTTTTGCAAATTCGTTGATTACGGAGCGGAAGAAACAATATGCTTCAAAGGGATTTCGGGCGCGTATGTTGACGTTCAAATCGGGCAAACGCAATTTCGCTATCGTGAGCATGACACTAGCCAGCCTGTCGTACTGCTCCCTTAATGCTTTGATGAATTCGTCGGCCGGCTGTTTATGCTTGTGGATAGTTTGACTCGTTATAATATGAAGCGCATCGTTGCAGGGCGCAGACACATAGCTGGAATAGTTGTCACAGTGCACTCTCGCTAAGAATGACGTTGTTTTTTCTAACAGTCTTGGATCGCGAAGGTGACGCTGCAGTTCAAGTAAGGCATCAAGGTCATCAGCTAACGAAGCATCTGTTCCGCAACGTTCCAGGAATTCGGATAGAGGAACAAGATAAAAGCCTAGTGCTGCTACAGCATCTTGCTGAGCATGTATGGCTTCTTCAGCATTTCCTACACACATTCTGTGCTTCCTCCTTCTTGCAAAATATCGTACGATTTATTCCGCCGTATTTGCGGCTCTTATGCTATCTCCACCCCCTCGCCCCTATCTTCTCCAACGGTATCGGCTTGAAGCCGAGCCGGTATGC
>Ga0123519_10005204_pt1 | contig 20826 bp, 20 predicted proteins | sample YelNatPaOPRAMG02_FD_87396 | JGI IMG/M metagenome (GOLD analysis project Ga0123519, IMG submission 87396) | Hot spring microbial communities from Yellowstone National Park - Yellowstone National Park OP-RAMG-02 (version 2) | ecosystem: Environmental > Aquatic > Thermal springs > Hot (42-90C) ...
ACCTTGATCGCTATCTCGGCTGGCGCCGTACCGTCGAAGCGCTCGGAAATGACCCGGAACCGCAGGACTGGCTGCGTTCGGCCCTCGGAATCCCAATCTGCCAACAGGTAACGCAAGCATAGCTAAAACTATTATCCTGAAGAGATGGGGTGCGGGCGGTTGCCACCAGCTCGTTCGGCATTGGCCGCGGCGGTTTTACCACTGGCGCGCTGGTGGCTTGGCTCGCGATCGGCATCCCGATCGCCTGGGGGGTATGGATCACGCTGAACAACACGCTGGTGATGTTCCGCTAAAGGCGCGTACGGCGGAGGGTTTATCGGGTGGTAAGAAAATCCTGCGAGATTTGGCGCATGACGATTTTGCCGCCCGCCTCGTCCGATGCGCCGTGACACGCTCGCCTCGCTCCGCCAGTTGAGCCAGGTGCTCGGCGATCTGCCGGTCGCAAGTGCGGCCGGAACCGTGCGCGGGGTCGCCGGGCTCGCGATCGATATCGCGGGGCTCGCGCATCACGCCGCGATCGGCCAGCGCGTCGCCATCCTTGGCGCCGGCGATGCGCCGGTTCTGGCCGAAATCCTGGGTTTTTCCGGGGGTACCCAGAAGGCGATGACGCTCGGCCATACCGAGCGCATCAAGGCCGGGATGGAGGCACGGATCGTCGCCACGGCACGGCGATTTTCGAGTGGCGAGGACGAACCTTTTGCCGATCGCGGCGGGCTCTTGGTTTCGGAGGGCTGGCTCGGCCGCGTCGTTGATCCCTTCGGCGCCCCGCTCGATGGCAAGGGTTATCTGCCCGCCGGTCCGCGCGCTTGCGCGCTCCGCGCCCCACCGCCACCGGCCACCTCCCGGGCGCGGCTCGGCGGCGCGCTCGATCTTGGAGTGCGGGTGCTCAACACCTTCGCCACCGCCTCGCTTGGCCAACGGCTCGGCCTGTTCGCCGCGAGTGGGGTGGGCAAATCGACGCTGCTCTCGATGATCGCGCGCCATACTGAGTGCGATGTCGTGGTGCTAGCGTTGATCGGCGAGCGCGGACGCGAGGTGCGGGAGTTCATCGAGGAGCATCTCGGCGCTGAGAAGATGGCGCGGAGCGTCGTCGTCGTCGCGACCTCGGATGCGCCGCCCCTAGCCCGCCGCGAATCGGCGCACGCCGCCATGGCGATCGCGGAATATTTTCGCGATGAAGGCCAATCGGTACTGCTGGTGATGGACAGCGTCACCCGCTATTGCCAGTCCTTGCGCGAAATTGCGCTTTCGGCGGGGGAATTTCCCGCCGCGCGCGGCTATCCGGCGAGCGTTTTCACCGAACTGCCACGCCTGCTCGAACGCGCCGGACCAGGGGCGGAGAGCACGGATGGCAGCGCCGGGTTCATCACCGGCATTTTCACCGTCCTGGTTGATGGCGACGATCACGACGAACCGATCGCGGATGCGGTGCGCGGCATTCTCGATGGCCATATCGTGCTGGCCCGCCGCATTGCCGAGGCTGGGCGCTATCCGCCGGTCGATGTCGCGCGCTCGCTCTCGCGCACCATGGAGGCGGCGATTTCTGCGACGGACATGGCGCTCGCCCAGCGCGGCCGCGCACTTCTCGCCCGCCATGCCGAGCTCGCGCGGCTGATCGAGATGGGCGTCTATGAGGCGGGGCGTAACGCTGAATTCGACCAAATCGTCGCGAAGGGCCGCGCCATCGAGGCGCTGCTGGCCCAGCCCCGCGCCGCCCGGGTCGCGATCGAGGAGAGTTTTGCCGATCTCGCGCAGGTGATCGGGACGGGCTCAGAGCCTGAAAATCAATCGAATTTGAAAAACTCGAGAGTGCCGAGTTCTCGGCTGCCTTCTGGCGGCTCGTGACGTGCGCTCATAGTCGTCGAGCCACGGTTCGATGAGCCGGTCGAGTTTCTTGAGCTAGCGCTCGGAGCAGGATTCCGGCGCACAGCTTTCTGAACCGCGCCGGGAATCCCGGAGGCTGTTTTGTTTGAGTGAGGCCACCCTAGCCAGCTTGTTCAGTTGTTCATAGTAGCGTGCTTCGGCCTCGGCGGGTGGGATATTGCCGATTGGTTCGAGGCGGCGTCGGTTGTTGAACCAGTCGACCCAATCGAGGGTGGCGAACTCTACGGCTGCAGCGTTGCGCCAGGGTCCGCGTCGGTGGATCACCTCCGCTTTGAACAGGCCGTTGATCGTCTCGGCGAGGGCATTGTCGTAGGCGTCACCGACACTGCCAACTGAAGGTTCGATGCCGGCCGCGGCCAGGCGCGCGGTGTAGCGGATCGAGACATATTGGACGCCTCTGTCGCTGTGATGCACCAGGCCACCCCGCTGCGTCGGGCGGCGATCGTGAATGGCCTGCTCCAAGGCATCGCGCACGAAGCCGGTCTGCGCCGATCGCAAAACCCGCCAGCCGACGATGCGGCAGGCAAAGACATCGATCACGAAGGCGACGTAGACGAAGCCCTGCCAAGTCGCCACGTAGGTGAAGTCAGATACCCAGAGGGCATTTGGGGAAGAGGCATGGATCGCTCCATACCCGGCGGATTTCCGCCCGCAGCCGGATATCGCGCTTGGCCCGCGGGAGCAGGCGCTCCGGATCGGAACGACGGGCGGCGTGCTCATGGTAGGTTGACGGTGCGATCGGCAGGACCTTGCAGATCGGCTCGACACCGTGAACCTCGCGATGCGCGTCGATGAACGCGATCATGGCTTGTACCGGCGGTCGAGCTCCGCCGCCGCAAAATACGCGGACGCCTTGCGCAATATCTCATTGGCCTGGCGCAGTTCGCGATTCTCCCGCTCCAGCGCCTTCATCCGATCGCGCTCATCGCTGGTCAGCCCAGGCCGCAGGCCACGGTCCCGCGCCGCCCGCCGGACCCAACCTCCAAGGGTCTCGCCCGTGCAACCTATCTTCGCTGCGATCGAGCCGATCGCCTCCCATTCAGAGGCGTGCTCCTTCGCGTGCTCCAACACCATGCGGACCGCACGCTCGCGGACCTCTGGCGAATATTTCTTCGATGTCTTTCGCTTCTCCATAGCTCCATCCTACTCAAGAGTTGGAGCCTCCGGGATTCCCGGCGCGGTTCAAAAACCGGATGGGTGTGGTTCAATGCCCCGACGGATCCCACCATCACGGGATATTTCAGAGCCGTGTCAGTCCGGATTGGAGTGCCAGCAGACGCAGCACATGGATGCCTTGACGCCGTACCACGCCGAAATCTCCGCTTTCGATGATGCGCCCCGCCGCGATGACCGCAATTTGATCATGGTCCTGAATAGCCGTCAGCCGGTGGGTGATCGTCAGCACCGTACGTCCGTGGGTCACCGCATCGAGGGCGGTTTGCACCAGCGCCTCGGTCAATGGATCGAGCCCCTCCATCGGCTCATCCAGGATGAGCCAGGGGGTGTCGCGCAGCACCGCGCGCGCCAGCGCCACGCGGCGCGCTTCGCCGCCCGAGAGACGGGCGCCGCCTTCGCCGACAAGGGTCTCGAGCCCTTCCGGCTGCGCGTGGACAAAGGCCGCCAGTTGCGCAACCTCGAGGGCGCGCCACAACGCCGCTTCCGTGGCGCCTGGTCGCGCCAGCAGCAAATTGTCTTTGAGCGTGCCATGAAACAGAAACGTCCGCTGCGAAATAACGGTGAACAGGCTTCGGATATCGTCGCCGCGGATTGAGCGGAGCTCAATCCCACCGAGGCGCGCCGATCCTTCCTGATATTCCGCAAAACGCAACAAGAGATGGGTGAGCGTGGTCTTTCCCGATCCGCTGCGACCGATCAACACCAGACGTTCGCCCTCGCGGATCGTAAGGTTCAGGCCATCCAGCACCCAGGGCCCGGTCGGCGTGTAGCGGAGTCGCAGGCCGTGCAACGCGAGATCGAGCCGGCGCGGCCGATGCGGACTTACCGCCGGCTCGATGACCGGGGGCGCACGATCGGCGGTTTCGAAAACCCGCCGCGCCGCAGCACGGATCTGGCCCAGCAGGTGAAACGCCGGACCGAGCGGCGCCACGGCCTCAAACGCCGCCCATGTGCCGAATACCAGAAATGCCATATCCGCCCCCGACATCCGGCCCAGGCGAAGCAATGGCACGGCGATCATCAGCATCACCGCCACTGCCGCGTTGGCGAGGAACCCGGAGAGGGCTGCGCTCAAGGCGGCAATCGAGCGCATCCGCCGTTGCTGTCCGATCAGAGCGGCATCGGCAGCGACGATGCGGGTTGTCGTCGGCAGCCCGGCGCCATGGGTCAGGAGATCCGCCATGCCCTGCACCATATCGACGATCTCGGCGCGCAAAGCCGCCTCCTGCGTGACAATCGCCTTGCCCGGCGCCGCCCCGGCGCGAAGGCCGAGGAGCGGCACGGCGATGCCGGCCGCGAGCAAGGCGGCGAAGAGCCCGAGGCCGGCGATCGGCGCCACGGTAGCGATCGCCAGGGCCATCACGATAGCGGCAATCGCCGCGACCAGTGCCGGGGCGAGCAGGCGGGGATAAAAATCGCTCAGCCGGTCGATGTCCGTGACCAATCGGGATAACACGTCACCACCACGATCGCCGCCGAGGCCGAGCGGCGCCAGCGGCACCAGACGCGCGAACAGGAAAACCCGCAGTCCCGCGATCTGACGAAACGTCGCCTCGTGATCGACGATCCGCGCGGCGTAGCGTCCGAGCACCCGAAGGGTCGCAAAGAGGCGCACGAAAGCCGCCGGGGTGAAGAAATTGAAAGCGTTCTGCGCGGCGATACCGCCAAGCCCCGCCGCCGCGGCGGCGGTGAGAAACCAGCCGGCCAGCGCAAGCAAGCCGAAATTGGCGAGAACCGTAACCAACCCGAGCGCGATCCCGGCGCTCATCCAGCGCCAGTAGGGCGTATAGAGCCGGAGCAGGCGGATCAGGTCGCGCATGCCATGTCCCGCCGCGCCGCCAGCATCCCGGCATAGACCCCGCCCTTCGCCAGAAGTGCCGTGTGGGTGCCGGCTTCGACGAGGCGCCCGCGATCGATGACCAGGATCTGATCGGCGCGCTCCACCGTGGCGAGGCGATGGGCGATCACGACCGCTGTTCGCCCGACCGCCAGCGCGGCGATCGCCGCGACCAGCTCCGCTTCTGTTTCGAGATCGAGATGGGCGCTGGCCTCATCGAGGATCAGCAGCGGCGCGTCCTTGAGAAAAGCGCGCGCCAGCGCCAGGCGTTGGATCTGCCCGCCGGAAAGACCGGCGCCGCCATCCCCGAGTTCGCTCTCGAAGCCGCGCGGTAGGGACTCGATAAAGTCAAGCGCGCCAGCCGCCGCCGCCGCCCGGCGCAGCGCCGCCAGCGTTGCCGCGGGCCGCGCGAGCCGCAGATTGGCGGCGATACTCCCGGCGAAGAGACGGGGCCTTTGCGGCACATAGGCGAGGCTCTGCCACCACGCCGCGCGATCAATTTCGGCAAGCGGGATGCCGTTGACCCGTAACGCGCCAGAATGTGGCACGAGAAAACCGAGTAAAGCCGCGGCAAAGCTGCTTTTACCGGCGCCGCTCGGTCCCACCAGCGCGGTCATGCGTCCGGCCGGAATGTCGCAGGTGAGACCGCGCAGCACCGGCGCGCCCATCCCGTAGGCCAGCACGAGGCCCTCGCAGGAGAGCGCGAGCGGCGGCGCGGGCGGCGATCGTTGGCCGGCGGTGAGAGGCAGCGGCAGATCGAGCAGCGCGAAAATGCGCTGTGCCGCAGCGAGCGCGCTCATTCGCGCGTGATAATGCGCGGCAAAGCCACGTAGCGGCAGGAAAAACTCCGGCACCAAGAGCAACACCAAAAGCGCCGGGTAGAAATCGATGCCGCCATGCAGCAGCCGCGCCCCGAGCAGCACGGCGACGAGCGCGATCGCGAGGCTCGCGAAAAATTCCAGCACAGCCGAAGTAAGAAACGCGACCCGCAGACCCTCCATCGTGGTCCGCCGATAGGCATCGGCGATGCGCCCGACCAGATCGATTTCGGCGCGCGCGGCGCCGAATAATTTGAGTGTTGTGAGCCCCTGCACAGCATCGAGGAAATGCCCGCCCATCATGAGCAATTGCCGCCATTGCCGCTGGTTGATCGCCCCCGCGCGCGCGCCGACCAGAACCATGAAGAAGGGAATGAGCGGGCCGCTGCCAAGAAGCACAAGCCCGCTCGGCCAATCAAGCGGCACCACGGCGGCAAAAATCGCCAGCGGCACCATCGCCAGAAGCGCCATCTGCGGCAGATAGCGCGCGATATAGGGTTCCAGCGCTTCAACCCCGTCGAGCAGCGTGGTGGCGAGATCGCCGCTTTGCTCTTGCGCGGCATGAACCGGGCCGAGCGCCAGAAGATGCACCGTAAGGCGCTGGCGGAGCGCCGATTTGACGCGCGCCGCGGCCTCGAAGCCCACGACCTCGCCAGCCCAGGACAGCGCCGCGCGCACGACGAACATCCCGACCAGCGCCGCAATCGCGGGCGCGAGAGCGGGAAGGCCGGCGGCATGGAATATCGCGTGATCGATGATCCAAGCCAGGAGGGCCGCTTGAGCGATGACGAGAATTCCAGCCGCCAAACCAAGGCTGACCGCACCCACCAAAACCGCGCGCGCCGTCCCGGCTATCGCCAACAGATGTCGCTCAGCGCCGTCAGCCATCGGGGCGAGGTCGATCGCGCGACCGCAAGGACAAAACGGTCAACTCGTTGGCGCGATCAAGGAAAGCGCCGGCGCGTGAAGACATAGGCGAGGAGGTAAAGCCCGAGATAGATCAGGGGAACGAAAAAAATAATGCCTTCGAGTCCACCGAGCATGCCGCGTTCTCCTGCGCTTCGCCGTTAGAATTCTTCGTCCCGGCGGCCCGCGCTGGTCTGGGTTTCCATCAGGACAGCGCCGGCGGCGGCGATGAGAACGATCATCGTCGTCCCGACCAGCCAGGCGAAATACCACGGGCCATAATCGCCCGCGACGACCGCGAGCAGCAGCGCCAAAAACAGTACCCCCGCGAGGCCGAGGAATTTGATCAGGGTTTTCATGATCCGGGCTACTTTCTAGTAGGAATGCTCATTCTCCGCGATGGCGTTGGTTTTCACCTTGCCGCGCATGACGCGAAACGCCCATCCAGTATAAATCACCACGGCCGGGGCAAAAACCAGGGTAAAAGCCAGCATCCAGGAAAGATTATAGGCGCTGCCTGAAGCATTCCACACCGTAAGACTCTGGGCGGGCGCCGTCGTCGAGGGCATGAGAAAGGGAAACATCGCGAAGCCGACGGTGAAAATCGTGCCAACCCAGGCCAGGGCGCCGAGCCACCAGCCCCAGGCCGGACGGCGCGCGGCAAGCGCGAGCGGGCCCACGATCATACCGAAGAACCCGAGCCCCGGCGCGATCCAGAGGAGCGGCGCGATATAAAAATTGTTGAGCCAGGCACCAACTGCCATCGCGACGCCGGAGCCAACGAGCGGGGTCGCGGGCATCCCGGGATCGACCGGCTGGGTGAGCACGAAACCCGGCAGGCGCGCAACCCAAAACCCGCCAGCGGCAAATAGCAGCGCTGCGAGCCAGCCAGCCGCGATGGCGAAGGCGCGGGCGCGCCCGGCGATCGGCGCCTCGGTGCGCATCATCAACATCGCGCCACCCTGATAGACCGCGAGCGCGAGCGACATCACACCACAGAGCAAGGCGAACGGATTGAGAAGATACCATATGAAAGACTGATCCTGGTAATATTGTCCGTCCCAGGAAAAATGAAACGCGACACCCTCGAGAATATTGCCGATCGCAGCGCCGAAGACGATCATCGGCACCGCACCCGAGATCAGGAAAGCCCAATCCCAGGCACCACGCCAGCGTCGCGCATCGACCTTGGAGCGATATTCGAATGCCACGGGCCGCAAAATCATGCTGAACAGCAGGAGGATCATCACCACGTAGAAGGTGGAAAAAGAAGTCGCATAGAGCGTTGGAAAAGCGGCAAAAATCGCCCCGCCTCCGAGGATGAACCAAACCTGATTGCCATCCCAGTGCGGGCCAATGGCATTGAGCGTTGCCCGCCGTTCGGCATCGCTCCGTCCGACGAAACGAAGCAGCGTGCCAACCCCCATATCCATCCCAACCATGACCGCGAGCCCGATGAGCAGCACCCCGAGCAGGAGGGTCCAGATCAACTTCAAGATAACATAGGTTTCCACGGTTCTATCCTCGTCCTTGGAACGCTATTGCCAGGGTTTGTCGGCATAGCCGGGCGCCCCGGCAAGCGTGGGACCGGCAAGCGGGGAACCAGGCTGCGGCGGGGCGTGCGCCGCGCGGCCCTCGGGCCCCAGGCGGGCAAATTTGAACATCAGATAAAGCTCGGCCGCGATGAAGCTACTATAGAGCAGCGCGAAGCCGATCAGCGAGAACAGCATATAGCCGAGCGCGTGGCTGGAGGCCGATTGAAAGGTCGGCAGCCAGCCGAACACCGTCCATGGCTGTCGGCCATTCTCGGCGGTGATCCAGCCGAACTCGGTGGCCAGGATGGGCAGCGGGATCGACCACATGGTCAGCTTCAGGAGGAAAGGATGGCGTTCTAGTCGGTTTCTCAGACTGTAATAGGCACCGAAGGCAAAGACCGCGAGAAACGCGAAACCGAGCGCCACCATGATGCGGAAAGACCAGAATTCGACGAAGACGTTGGGAATGGTTTCGCGCGCGGTCAGATCGAGGATCGTGGGCAGCTCCGCCGCGGTGATTTTTGCCAGATCCTGATCGGGCGCGAAGCGCTGCGCCAAAAGGCCATAACCCATATCGCTTTCGTTTTGGCGAAACACCGCGAGCGCCGCGGGATCTCTCGTCGTCGCATAGGCGTGCAGTGCGAGGACCGCCTGGATGCCTCGGACGATCCGCGGTTTGGCGTCACTCTCGAGCTCCAGAATGCCCGGGATCGGCTTATCGAAGGTATGGGTGACGAGCGGGGTCAAGACATAGGGCAGGCCGAAGGAAAACAGATCGCGCTGCGCCGCGTCATTGGGCAGGGCAATGAGTTTCCAGGGCTCATAGGGCGGCTTGGTGGTATCCCAGATGCCTTCCATGGCGGCGATCTTGGGCGCCTGGAGCAGATAATCGGCGCGGCCCAGCGCATCGCCGAGCGTGATCACCGCGAGTGAGGCGATGACGCCCACCAAAGCCGCCATGCGAAACGAGCGCGCCGCGAATTCCCGGTGCCGGCGGGTCAGGAGATAATAAGCACTGATGCCCATGACGAACATCGCCGCGCAGACAAACCCCGCGATCGAGGTATGCACGAATTTGGCCTGCGCATCCTCGCTGAACACCAGATCGGAGAAGCTGGTGAATTCCATGCGCATGGTGTCGGGGTCGAAAAGCGCGCCGACGGGATCCTGCATGAAACCGTTGGCAACCAGGATCCAAAGCGCCGAGAGATTGGAGCCGAGCGCCACGAGATAGGTCACCGCGAGATGCGCCGGCCGGCTCAGCCGGTCCCAGCCGAAGAACATCAACCCGACAAAGGTCGATTCCAGGAAGAACGCCATCAAGCCCTCGATCGCGAGCGGCGTGCCGAACACGTCGCCGACGAAATGCGAGTACATCGACCAGTTGGTGCCGAACTCGAATTCCATGGTGAGGCCAGTGGCGACCCCGATGGCGAAATTGATGCCGAACAACTTGCCCCAGAATTGGGTCATTTCCTTGTAGATCGGCTTGCCGGTGATGAAATAGACGGTCTCCATCGCCGCCAGCATCACGGTCATGCCGAGCGTGAGCGGCACGAACAGGAAATGATAGAGCGCGGTCAGCGCAAATTGCATGCGCGAGAGTTCGACCACGGTTGCATCGATCATCGCGGGGCTCCCTCAATCAAATGCATCCCAGCCCTCATGCTTCAGGCGAGACGATCAGCGCCAAGGCAGCCGGCGGCGGATGGACTCGCGTGTTGTTTCGTTATATCTTAAGAGTAGCGGATTCAGTCTGTCAAGGAAGACGATAGGTGATGTCTCGGCTTGAAAAGCCAGACGGCACCGCGCGATTCGCGCCTCCCCCGCCATGGCGGATCATCATGCCCAATCCGCCGGACCGGGCATTGCGTTAGATCAATGTTGCGTAGGAGAAATAAAAATGGCGAAAATCTCTATTATCGGCGCCGGTTTCGCGGGCCTGACCGCCATTCGCCTGCTCCGCCGCAAAATGCCGCAAGCCGACATCACGCTGATCGCGCCGGAGGCCACCTTTCTCTATTATCCGAGCCTGATCTGGATTCCGACCGGATTGCGCACGGCAAAAGATATCCTGCTCCCCTTGGGCCCGTTTTTGCAACGCACGCGGGTGCATTTCCACCAGGCCCGGGCGCTCGGGCTCAAGGACGGCGGGCGCATCGTCGTCACCACAGCCGGTGAGGTGGCGAACGAGGCGCTGATCATCGCCAGCGGCGGACGCGGGTTGCGGGCGCTCCCCGGCATCGAGCACAGTTGGGCGATTTGCGACGGGCTGGAAGCGGCGGAAGCGATCCGCGATCGCCTCAATGGCCTCGCCGGCGGCACGCTCGCCTTCGGTTTTGCCAGCAACCCCAAGGAGCCGCCGGCGGTGCGCGGCGGGCCGGTGTTCGAACTGTTATTCGGTATCGAGAGCTATCTGCACCGCACGGGCCGGCGCGCGCGTTTCGACCTGGTTTTTTTCAACCCCATGCGCGAGCCTGGCAACCGGCTGGGGTCGAAAGCCGTGGCACGGCTGCTCCTGGAAATGGAAAAGCGCCATATCCGCACCCATCTCGGGCATCGGATCATGGGCTTCGACGCCGGCGCGATCAAGACCGAGGGGGGCGAGATTGCCGCCGATCTGATCGCCTTCGTCCCTGGCATGACCGGGCCCGACTGGGCGGGCGCGAGCGGTTTGCCGCTCTCGCCCGGCGGCTTCATCCAATCGGATCTCGCCTGCCAAGTGCCCGGTTTTCCGGGCGTCTTCGTGGCCGGCGATGCCGGCTCCTATGCCGGGGCGCCCGATTGGCTCCCCAAACAGGGACACACGGCCGATCTGCAGGCGGCGGCCGCGGTGGAAAACGCCATCGCCTTTCTCGCCGGCAGGCCAAGTGGCGCGACGTTCAAGGCCGAACTGGTCTGCATCGTCGATACCCTGAACAGCGGCGTCATGGTTTACCGCACGCCGGAACGCTCGCTCGTTCTGCCCAATCCCCTCTGGCATCTCGCCAAGCGCGCCTTCGAGTGGCGCTATTTACGGCACTACCGCGCGTGATCGCGGGTGTTTTTTTGCTCTGGGTCGTCCCGCCCTTGAAAAGACAAAAAGACTATCTTAAGTTAGTTATATCTTTTTGCGAGGAGGTTTCCGATGTTTGCATCCAATCAAGGCTGTGGCTGCAATGGCTCCGGGATGGGGCGGCGGCGCGGTATGGGCATGGGCGGGCGGCGCGGCCGCGGCAATCGCGTTTTTGCTCACGGCGATCTGCGGATCGCGCTTCTGGCACTTCTCGCCGAACAGCCACGCCACGGCTACGAGCTGATCCGGACCATCGAGGAGCGCTTCGCGGGCAGCTATACGCCGAGCCCCGGCGCGGTTTATCCGACATTGACCCTGCTCGAGGAGCAGGGGCTGATCCAGCCCAAAGCACTCGACCCGGCAGGCGATGGTAAACGTCGCTTTGAACTGACGCAGGCGGGGATGGCGTTTTTGCAGGCCAATAGCGCCAGCGTGGAAGGCGTGATGACCCGGATGGAACTGGCTGGCCGCGCGCTTTCAGGGCAGATGACGCCGGAAAACGTTCAGCAGGCGATGCAGACGCTGCGCCAGGCGTTGGTGCTGCATCCTGGCTCCTGGAGCGAAAGCGAAAGTCAGCGCGTGCAAAATATCATCGAGCAGGCAGCGCGGCAGATCGCCGCGAGTTGAGGGAGAGGATCTTCTCGCTCGTCTGTGCTCTCGTCCCCGGCGATAAAATAACGTCGGGGACAAACGCCACTATCAACCGAAGAGAGGCCACAATGCTTGGTTTCAATCGAGGCCGCGTCTGCAATGGTAATCCTGTCGGGCGGGCGCGCGGCGCTCGGGCCTTGCGGCGCTGCAATCCATTCATTTCGGGAACCTACGCGCCCGGGCAAACAGGCTTCGGCTTATGGCGCGATGAGCCACGGGGTTTTTCCACGCGGCTGATCCTGCGCGGGCTGTGGCGCGGAACTGCGCGGCTCTGTCGGCCATTTTCCCGACGGCTGCGCGGCGAATGAAACAGCGCCTCCCTCGCCGCGATGATCGCCCAGGCACAGGCGCCGCTATTTGATCACGCGGCCATCGGCGCCTTTGACCGATACCGTGAACGGGATCCCGTTCCGCACGCTTTGCGAAACCGTGCAGAAATCCTCGAATTGTACCAAGGCTCTCTTGAGGTGAGGCAGTGACTCCACCGCCGCGCCAAGGGTGATGGTGATCGCGATATTTTGTACCCGCAACCGGTTTTTCTCGTTCCGTTCGACTGCGCAGACCGCCGTTGCAACCAGCGGGCCGGGGTCTTCCTTGAACTTACCGAGGGCAAAAACCAAGCTCGCGGAAAGGCAATTCGCGACCGCGGCCGCCAGCAAATGCGTCGGCGAGGGGCCGGTGCCCGCGCCAATCGGCACCGGCTCATCCGCGATCAGCGCCGCGATTTCTGGCCCGAAATCAACCATGAATTGATACTTGCTTTGACGTGTCGTCGTGACGGACACATAGTCAGCCATGCGTTGGGCTCCATTTTCGCCTGTTCAGGCAACGCACACGCGAGAGCGGGCGCGACGGTACCGGTGAACCGGACAGGTTCTGAACTGAACAGGTTCCGGGGGAGAAAAGCTAAGGCCGGTTCCCGGTTGCTGATTGTCATGATCCCCGGAATCGCATTCAGAATCAATCCTTCTGATCGCTGTGGCGCTGTGAAGCTTGCGGGCAGCCGCCGATCTGTGGGCCTTGCACCCATCACGCTACGCGGCTTCGCCGTTCCAGTCAGAGCCTGAAAATCAATCGAACTTGAAAAAGAACGCCCTCTGGAAACATTGGCTTTTTCCGCCGATTTCCGAGAAAGAGGGCATTCCTTTTCAAACTCTCAACCAAAACCATCAGGATGTTGATGGTCGCCTTGCGAAACTCCCAGGTGGTGCGCGCGATCGCGAGAACCCACGGCTTGCCGCGCAGGCCCCACGACTCGGCGAGCACCCGCGCCATCGTCGTGCCATCCCCCGCAACATACTGGAACAACCGATAAACCCGCGGCCGCACCGACCCGGTCGTCGCCCCCGTCGCCACATGCGCCGCCAGCCGCCAGCCGCCAGCCGCCAGCCGCCAGCGGCGGATCGTGCCTTAGCGCATGATCAGCAACGCCAGCGTCTCACGCCTTGTCCGGGAAAGCGAGATGTGTTTGGCTATCGCCTCGATAGGGCGTTCGAGAACGCATTCTGCACCAGAGTGATCCTTTGCGTCGCAACAAAGAAGCGCTTTTCTGAATCGTCTCAACAATTATTCAACTACGTCCGGTACGATGGAACTTGACCACATCGCGGCATCCTCGCTGCGCAGGCGAAAGACGAGGTCAGCCATGGCGGAGACGGCACGTGAATTCGCCCTGATCGCGCGGCATTTCCGCCCGCTCGCCGGGGCGGGCGCACTCAATCTCGCCGATGACGCGGCGGTTTTGCCGGTGCGCGAGGATCGGCAATTCGTCGTCTCGGCCGATGCGCTGATTGAGGGCGTGCATTTTTTCGCGGAAGATCCGCCCGATCTCGTCGCGCGCAAGTTGCTGCGGGTCAATCTCTCCGATCTTGCCGCGATGGCCGCGACCCCTTACGGCTATCTGCTGACGCTCGCGGTGCCCAGGACAACGCCAGATGATTGGTTTGCCGCCTTCGCCGCCGGGCTGGCCGTCGATCAGGCGCAATTCGGCCTCAGCCTGCTCGGCGGCGACACCACATCCACGCCGGGGTCGACCGCTCTCTCGCTCACCATTTTCGGCACCGTCGCGCCCGGCCAGGCGCTCTTGCGATCCGGCGCGCAACCGGGTGATGGCATCTTCGTCAGCGGCACGATCGGCGATGCCGCCCTCGGTCTTGCCGTCCGGCGCGGCGCCCTTGCCGATCCGAGCGGTTTCCTTGCCCGGCGCTATCTCCTGCCCGAGCCCCGGCTCGGCCTCGATCTCGCCGGCATCGCCCATGCCGGGGCAGATATTTCCGATGGCCTGGTCCAGGATCTCGGCCATCTCTGCCGCGCCGCCGGCCTTGCAGCCGCGATCGAAGCCGAAGCGGTGCCACGCTCGGAAGCGGCGCGCGCGGCGGGGCCGGCCTTTCTCACCACCTGCCTGACCGGGGGTGATGACTATGAATTGGTCCTTGCCGTCCCGCCCGAGCGCGAAGGCGCTCTTCATCAGGCGGGCCGCGAGGGCGGTGTTGCGTTTTCGCGTATCGGCACATTCATCGCCGGCCCGCCCGTCGTCCAGGTGCGCGGTGCCGATGGCCAGGCTTTGGCGCTAGGCGCGGGCGGCTGGAGCCATTTCTGAACGGAAACGCTCCTTCAACTCGCGCCGCAACAGCTTGCCCGTGGGCGTGCGCGGCAAGCGTTCGAGGAACACCACATGGCGCGGGCATTTGATGCTCGCCATGTGTTCGCGACAGAACGCGATGATCGCACCTGGGGTGAGGCCGATACTCTCCGGTGACGCGACCGGCTCGATCGCCGCGAGCACCACCTCGCCCTGATCCTCGTCGGGCACGCCGATTGCCGCTGCATCGGCGATCAGCGGATGTTCCAGCAATACGCTTTCGATTTCCGCAGGATAAACATTGGCGCCGGCGGAGATGATGAGATCGCTGCGGCGGTCGCTGAGATAAAGATAACCCTCGGCGTCGAGAAAACCGAGATCGCCGAGGGTGGCGAAGCCCCGCGCGTTATAGCTTGCGCGGGTCTTTTCCGGGTCGTTGTGATAAACGAAGCCGCCGGTGCCCTCGAACCAGATGCCTCCCACCTCGCCCGGCGGCAGATCATTGCCGTCTTCATCGAGAATATGGATTGTGCCGTATATCGCACGCCCTACAGAGCCTTTATGCGCGAGCCACGCGGCGCTCTCGATCAGCGTGGTGCCGATGCGCTCCGAGCCGGCATAGTATTCGACCAGGATCGGCCCCCACCAGGCGATCATCCGCTCCTTGACATGGATCGGGCATGGGGCGGCGGCGTGGATCGCGCGGGTGTGCGAACTCAGATCATACTGCGCGCGCACGATTTCGGGGAGCGCCAGCATGCGGACAAACATGGTTGGCACCCATTGGCTATGCGTGACGCGATAGCGCTGGATCGCGGAAAGCGCCGTCTCAGGCTCAAATTTTTCCAGCGCGATGACAGTCTTGCCGCGTGACATGGCATGCAGGGAATAGACATGCGGGGCGGCGTGATAGAGCGGGGCGGGCGAGAGATAGACGCTGTCGGCATCGAAGCGGAGGGTGTGATCGAGCAGCTTTTCGCCGGGCTGCGTAACACCCCGCTGATCGGCGGCGAGCAGCGGGAAACGTATCCCCTTGGGCCGCCCCGACGTGCCGGAGGAATAGAGGAATTCGCGCCCCACCGGGCGCTCGGGCAGAGACGCCGGCCGCGGGTTGCTGGCCAGCAAGGCGTCATAGGAATAAAGCGGCGCCGCACCACCCGCCTCAGCCTCGGACGAAGGCGAGGCGAGGCAGACAATCGGCCGCCGCGCGCGCCATTCGGCCGGAACCAAGGCGAGCAGCGCGCGACTTACGAACAATAGCGCGGCACCGCAATCGCCGAGCAGATAGGCGATCTCGCGGGGGCGCAGATGGGTGTTCAACATCGCGTAATAGAGCCCGGCGCGCCGCGCCGCCCAGGCGATTTCGAAAATCTCCGGGCGATTTTCGAGCAGTACCGCAACCATCGCGCCCGGCTCCAGGCCACGCCCGATGAGCCCTTGCGCCAGCCGGTTGGCATTGCCATCGAGGGTCGCGAAATCCCGCGCCCGCGCCGATTGCGGAAAGATCACGGCGGGTTTTTCGGGGTGCCGCGCAGCCCAGTGCTCCAGCTCGTCCATGGCGTTCTCCCTGGCTTTGGCGCCGAGTGTGCCATTGCCGGAGGATTTCGCAACCGGCTGGACGGCAGGATTGACGCTCTCTGGGCCGCCCGCGAAACTTCGCTCGGATAGCTAGGTGAGAAACAACGGGAAAGTGGGGGAACCAATGAAAAAGGCCGAAACCGCGACAGCGGGGCCGCTCGCCGGCCTACGGGTCGTGGAACTCGCCGGCATCGGGCCCGGCCCCTTCGCCGCCATGCTGCTTGCCGATCTCGGCGCCGAGGTCATCCGCATTGATCGTCCCGGCGAGACCGCGAGGCTGGCGCCCGAGCGGGACGCGACGCGGCGCGGTCGCCGCTCGCTCACCCTGGACCTCAAATGCGCGGCCGCGGTCGCGGTGCTGCTCCGCCTCGTCGAGACCGCCGACGCGCTGATCGAGGGGTTCCGCCCTGGCGTCGCCGAAAGGCTTGGCTTCGGGCCGGAGATATGCCTCGCCCGTAACCCGCGCCTGGTCTATGGCCGCATGACCGGTTTCGGCCAGAGCGGCCCGCTCGCCGAAGCTGCCGGGCACGATCTCAATTACATAGCACTCGCCGGCGTGGCGCACGGCATCGGCCGGGCGGAAGCGCCGCCAGTGCCGCCGCTCAATCTCGTCGGCGATTACGGCGGCGGCGCGATGTTCCTGGTGGTTGGCGTGCTCGCCGCCCTGCTGGAGCGCACGCGCTCGGGAAGTGGCCAAGTGGTGGACGCAGCGATGGCGGAGGGGGCGGCATTGTTGATGACGCCATTCTACGCGCTCCACGCCGCCGGGCTGTGGCAGGACCGGCGCGCCGCCAACCTGCTCGATGGCGGCGCGCCGTTCTATGACACCTACGCGACGGCGGATGGAAAATATCTCTCGATCGCCGCGCTTGAGCCGAAATTCTTCGCCGAGCTGGCCCGAAGGATCGGCCTCGATGAAGCATTCGTGAAGGGCCAGTATGACCAGGCGCTGTGGCCGGCGCTCCGCGCGGCGCTGACCGCGATCATTGCCACGCGGAGCCGCAAGACCTGGGCGGAAATCCTGGAAGGGACGGATGCCTGCGCGCTCGGCGTGCTCTCGCTCGCCGAGGCGCCGCTGCATCCGCATAATCGCGCGCGCGGTAGTTTTATTGAAATCAACGGCGTAACGCAGCCCGCCCCGGCGCCGCGCTTCAGCCGCACCCCCCCCGGCCCACCCCGCCCGCCCACGCCGCCCGCGGCGGAAAGTGCCACGATCCTCGCCGAATTGGGCCTCGATGCCGAGGCCCTGCGGGCCTCGGGCGCACTCGGCGGCTAGACCGCACGCCAGGTCGGCAAGAATCTCGCCGCTCCCCCTCGACGCCCGGCGGCGCGGGGCTTGAAGCGCAAAAATTTTGTCCCATCTGGCGCTTGACGGGAGGAGAGGGCTTCTCTACGGTCTTTTTGTCCTGGCCGCGTGGCGTTCTCGCCGCTGGTCTCTTTTCCCAATCTTCCCGACCGCGCCGGCGTCATGGTTCCGTGTGCCGGCTTGTGGTCCGCAGACAACATGTCTGCGCATTCCCCCGCGATGGTTTTCGAGGCCTCACCGATGCATCTCGCCGAACTCAAGGCAAAATCACCCGCTGATCTGCTGAGTTTTGCCGAATCCCTCCAGATCGAGAACGCCTCCTCGCTGCGCAAGCAGGATATGATGTTCGCGATCCTCAAGACGCTCGCCGAAAACGACCAGGCGATCAGCGGCGAAGGCACGCTTGAGATCCTGCCAGACGGTTTTGGCTTCCTGCGCAGCCCGCAGGCCAATTATCTCCCGGGCCCCGATGACATCTATGTGAGCCCGACGCAGGTGCGCCGCTTCGCGCTGCGCACCGGCGATTCGGTGGAAGGTCAAATCCGCGCGCCCAAGGACGGCGAGCGGTATTTTTCCCTGCTCAAGGTCAACACCATCAATTTCGAGCCGCCCGAAGCGGTGCGTCATCGCATCAATTTCGACAACCTGACGCCGCTCTACCCGACTCAGCGGCTGAAGATGGAGACCGAGAATTTCCAGTCGGTCGCGAAGGCGCCGGGCAAGGATTTCACCCCCCGCGTGATCGATCTCATCGCCCCGATCGGCCTCGGCCAGCGCGCGCTGATCGTGGCGCCGCCGCGCACCGGCAAGACCGTTATGCTGCAGAATATCGCCACCGCCATCGCCGCCAATCACCCCGAGGTGTTTCTCATCGTGCTGCTGATCGACGAGCGGCCCGAGGAAGTTACCGACATGGCGCGCAGCGTGCATGGTGAGGTTGTCAGCTCGACCTTCGACGAGCCGGCAACGCGGCATGTGCAAGTTACGGAAATGGTGCTGGAGAAAGCCAAGCGCCTGGTCGAGCACAAGCGCGACGTGGTGATCCTGCTGGACAGCATCACCCGCCTTGCGCGCGCCTATAACACCGTCGTTCCCTCATCGGGCAAGGTGCTGACGGGCGGCGTCGATGCCAATGCGCTGCAACGTCCGAAGCGCTTTTTCGGCGCGGCGCGCAATATCGAGGAAGGCGGCAGCCTCACCATCATCGCCACCGCCCTGATCGACACTGGCAGCCGCATGGACGAGGTGATCTTCGAGGAGTTCAAGGGCACCGGCAACTCCGAAATCATCCTCGATCGCAAGCTTTCCGACAAGCGTACCTTCCCGGCGATCGATATCACCAAATCCGGCACCCGCAAGGAAGAACTTCTGGTGGATAAAGGGATGCTGTCGAAAATGTGGGTGCTACGCCGCATCCTCAACCCGATGGGCACCACCGATGCCATGGAATTCCTGCTGGACAAGCTGAAATACAGCAAGACAAATCAAGATTTCTTCGACGCCATGAATACCTGATCGCTGGGACCCCTGATCGCTGGCGGGTTGCCGTAAAAGAGGAAAATTCAATGCCGGACTACAAGGTCAAAGACATCGCGCTCGCCGATTGGGGGCGCAAGGAAATCGCCATGGCCGAGGACGAGATGCCCGGCCTGATGGCCTTGCGCGCCGAATACGGCCAGGAAAAACCGCTCAAGGGCGCGCGCATTGCCGGCTGCCTGCACATGACCATCCAGACCGCGGTGCTGATCGAGACGCTGATCGCGCTCGGCGCGAGCGTGCGCTGGTCGTCCTGCAACATCTTTTCGACCCAGGATCACGCCGCCGCCGGGGTCGCGGCAGCGGGTGTCCCGGTTTTTGCCTGGAAGGGCATGAACGAGGAGGAATTCTGGTGGTGCATCGAGCAGACGGTGCGCGGCCCCGACGGCTGGACACCCAATCTCATCCTTGATGACGGCGGCGATCTTACCAAGCTGATGCACGAGAAATATCCCGCCATGATGGCTGATGTACGCGGGCTTTCCGAGGAGACAACGACCGGCGTGCATCGTTTGCGCGACATGGAACGCGACGGGCTTCTGCTGGTGCCGGCGATCAATGTCAATGACAGCGTAACGAAGTCGAAATTCGACAATCTCTATGGCTGCCGCGAAAGCCTCGTCGATGGCATTCGTCGCGGCACCGATGTGATGATGGCCGGCAAGATCGCCGTCGTCGCCGGGTTCGGCGATGTCGGCAAGGGCTCGGCCGCGAGCCTGCGCAATGCCGGCTGCCGCGTCCTGGTGACCGAAATCGATCCGATCTGCGCGCTACAAGCGGCGATGGAGGGCTACGAGGTCGTCACCATGGAGGATGCCGCGCCGAAGGGCGATATCTTCGTCACCGCCACGGGCAACATCGATGTCATCACCATCGATCACCTGCGGGCGATGAAGCATCGCGCTATCGTCTGCAATATCGGTCATTTCGATTCCGAGATCCAGATCGAGGCGCTTCGCAACTACCGCTGGGAAAACGTCAAGCCGCAGGTGGACGAGGTGGTATTCCCCGACGGCAAGCGCCTCATCCTCCTCTCGGAGGGCAGGCTGGTCAATCTTGGCAACGCCACCGGCCACCCGAGCTTCGTAATGAGTGCCAGCTTCACCAATCAGGTGCTGGCGCAGATCGAACTCTTCACCGCGCCGGCGGGACGCTATGAGCGGCGGGTCTATACCTTGCCCAAGAATCTCGATGAGAAAGTAGCCGCGCTCCATCTTGCGAAAGTCGGCGCCGCGCTTACCCGGCTCTCGCCGAAACAAGCCGCGTATATCGGCGTTTCGGCATCCGGCCCGTTCAAGCACGACGCCTATCGTTATTGACAGGCCCTCGAGAAAAAGACAGTTCTGCTGGTTGGCCGCGAGAGGGGTGATCTGGACAACCTATCCGAGGTTTGGGGGTCGGGCGCGAGGCGGTTTGTTTGAGCGGTTTTGGAGCGCCGGTCGAAGTGGTGGGGCCCGAGATCCTGGTACAGGGTGCCGTCCTTTAGCCTGTGATAGACGGCTGTCAGTATCCAAGTCGGCGAGCGCGCCAATGGTTTTCTTTGCTCCGCGTCGTGCCCGCCGACGATGGAATTGTGCCTGTAGTTAGCTGCCCTTGTTGCGTGCCGCGGCCCAAGCGCACTGGATCAGGGGCGCACTGGATCAGGGTAGTCTTGAGCCAGGGGGCAGCTTTGCGCATCTGGCTGGATCGTCGTTTTCCGGCGCTCTCGTCATTCCTCGGCAGAGGCCGGCCCAGGAGACGAGGTGGCCGTCGCTTGGAAAGCGCCTCATGTCGCTGCCATTGCGGCGCGGATGACCCTGGCGCTCAAATCACCGATGCCGGGGTTAGCCCATCTTATTCAGTGCGCGCCGAAGGCGCGCATCACCAGTGGAGGAAGATTCCACCCGGAGAGTTGTCGATAGCTCCGGTAGTTGACGAGCGGCTCTGTCGGGCAACCGGCTTGGCCGAAGCCTCGTGACAAAGG
>Ga0123519_10005206_pt1 | contig 20824 bp, 8 predicted proteins | sample YelNatPaOPRAMG02_FD_87396 | JGI IMG/M metagenome (GOLD analysis project Ga0123519, IMG submission 87396) | Hot spring microbial communities from Yellowstone National Park - Yellowstone National Park OP-RAMG-02 (version 2) | ecosystem: Environmental > Aquatic > Thermal springs > Hot (42-90C) ...
AAGCTCGAGCACGGCTTGATCGCAAAGCGACTGTGGCGTTTCAGGTTTTTCGGGGGTAAGCAATCGTTCGATCTCGTCGTTACTCAACGCTTTTGGCAAACGTTTCCAGCGGCGCGGCAACGGCAGGTGTTCGGCCACGTTAACTGGCAACAGCTTTTCGCCCTCGGCGAACCTGTAAAACGCGCGCAGAGCCGCTATCTGCAAATACAAACTTTCGGCGCTGAGTCTGCGTGGTGAGCCTTTGGGTTCGCGGTTTGGCGTGCGGTCATGTTCATCTCGAAGGAATGCCAGCAAATGTTTCAATTGGACTTGGTGCCAATCTGTGATGCCGCGGTCATTTGCCCAGGACACAAATCGCCCAAGCAACGCCGCGTAGGTGCGTTGGGTGTGTTCGGCCTGCCCGCGTTCGTGCCGCAGGTACTGAAGAAAATCTTCAACGAGCTGTTGCACCCCTAACTAAAGTTCAGCCGATTAAAGTTTAGCGCAGTTGCCCGACTAAATCACGCCCCGACTCAATTGCGCACAAGGTGTTACCAGTGAAAATACCCTTCTACGAACAACTGCCCAGACTACAACCGGCGCGAAAACCATGACGCAATCGGGCCTACAGTTTTGCCCCTGTCAACTTTTCGTACGCCTCGATGTATTTTGCGCTCGTTTTGGCAACCACATCGGGCGGCAGGATCGGCCCGGGCGGAGTTTTGTTCCAGCCCAACAGTTCAAGATAGTCACGCACAAATTGTTTATCGAAACTGGGCTGTGACTGGCCCGGTACGTACTGGTCGGCCGGCCAAAACCTGGACGAGTCGGGGGTAAGCATCTCGTCAATCAGAATCAAATGGCCGTTGCACAAGCCGAACTCGAATTTTGTGTCGGCAATGATGATGCCGCGGCTTTTTGCGTAATCACGCGCAGCCTTGTAAATCTTCAGACTCAGGTTGCGCAGTTTCTCGGCCAGCTTGACGCCTACAATCTTGGCGGCGCGGTCGAAAGAGATGTTTTCGTCGTGGCCGGTCTCGGCCTTGGTAGCCGGGGTAAAAATTGGCTCAGGCAACTCGGCTGATTCGACAAGGCCGGGTGGCAGTTTGATCCCGCAAACAGATTGGGTTTGGCGATATTCTTTCCAGCCTGAGCCGGCTAAGTACCCGCGCACGACACATTCGATTGGCAGCGGCGTTGCTTTTTTGACGAGCATGCTGCGGCGCTCGAGCTGTGCGCGGAATTCAGGTGGCAAACTTGACAAATTTGTGCGCTGAAACATTTCCGTGCCGCTAGCAAGCAGGTGGTTCGGCACAAGCTCGTTGAATCTGTTGAACCAGAACAATGACAATTGCGTCAGTACCTCGCCCTTGCGCGGTATGCCGTTCGGCAGCACCACGTCAAATGCAGATATGCGGTCTGTGGCAACGATAAGCAATTGGTCGCCGAGGTCGAAAACTTCGCGCACCTTGCCGCTTTTGAGTTTGCGGATGCCGGGCAAATCAATCTTCAGCAGCGGTTCAACATGCATGGTGCAAGGCTAACCTGAAGCACACAATTTTCAAGTCCAGATACTGCCGAACGAGTTGTCCACGTACCCGCAACGGGTCTGCAACGCCATCTTTCAGTTGGAACAACGAAATGCCATTGCGACGATTGTACCCCGCTACAGGTTCGGTCTGGCGATTTGTGCTGGGGCAAAACCGCCCTTGGCATTTACGTTGCACCTGCGCCTTGGAGGGTTGGTTGTGCTGCGGTTTCACCCGGCAGACCGGAAGCGCTTTCGCTTTTCCGAATGCGCTTGGCGTAGAATTTCTTGGGCAGCCAGCCGCCTTTCTGACGCTGTGTGAGCGCCTGTAACTCAGCCACCGCACGGTCGCGGCTAATGCGCTCGGCCACAAGGTCATCGTAAATGCGGTCTGCGATGGTGCGTCTGCGGACGGCGTCACCTGCATCAAGAAACTCCTCGATACGCAGGAGCAATTTATGGAACCAGCCAATTTTCTTCGTGCCACCCGAGCTGATCTTCTTCCGAATTTCGGCCATCGCCGTCTCCATTCGCTCGAGGACCCGATCAAGCTCAGCCAGCACATGTGCCGGGTAGTTCAGACCCGAGTTCTTCAAGCGTGTGATGGTGTCGCGAACGTATTCTTCGCATAACACGCCGTATTCGTTGAAGGCTGCCAATGGCGCAATCAGTTGCGGTGTAAGTTTCACATGCTCGGCGCGCAACGGCTGGGCAGCCTTGTAACATGTCTCCCAGGCAAGCCAACGATAAACAAAGTCAAGGCCGGTCCCCTTAATGTTTTGTATGCCCATGATTCGGTTGAAGAATCCGGGCGGTGTATGGCGGGCGATCAGATCAATGATTTCGTCGCCGCTGGCGTAGTAATCCCATACAACGATAATCTTCGAGTTGAACCAACGCTGTAGTAGCTCGCGGAATTTTTCGTTGAGTTTGCCCGCCTCCTGGCCTTGTGCGCGGCGGATTTGCTCGGCAAACGTTTGGTATTCCCTGTAAATCTGCAATTCATGCTGCAAGTTGTTGATAATCGCTGTCTCGATCTCGCCCAGGTTCAACGGTGCAAGGTGCGACTTGAGCATGTCTGGCTTGTCCCAAAACGCGATCAATGCATCCGGATTTTTTATTTGCGGCTGGGCGGAGAGCATGATCTTGAGGTGCGTTTTGATCAACGCGTCACTTATCGGCAGCCGCATTTGAATTGCGTGTTGTTCGAGTGTCTTGAGTGCTTCGGCCTGATTCGGGTTGGCCGGGTTTTTCCATAGCGAGATGTGCGGTGCACGCTCTTTCCAGGCGTCGCGGATGTAACCGAGCAGGCCAGTCAGGTTACCCCCAATCAAAACGTGTCTGTCGGCAGAGATGTCATTCACCAATATTCGCGCAAACACCTGCGAACGCGGCACGCGATCTGCCCGGTTGTTTACAACTGTGGTTAGCCATACACCCGGCTCTTTAAGATAATCTTGCCTGTCGAAACCTGTGCGCGCCCAGTTACTGAGTGTACCGAACCGTTCATTGGCAGACATGCCGTTTGTAAACTCCAACCGGCGCGTTCGCACGGTCGCAACCGGAAACGTCTTCAAAACGCCGAGGTCGGGCACAACACGATCTGCAATTTCTTTTAGGGCGAAATCGGGGTCGATCCCCAATTCCTCGGCCAGACCCAACACAAGCGCAATGTTATACGGGTGCTCCTCGTACGGGAACCGCTGCAACACGTCGGGTGTGATCAGCCCTGCCTCGAGCCAGGTAACAGGTTTGATCTTTGTGCGGCAACGCTCAGCTTCAGCCGCAAGCACGGGCAGCATTTGTTCTTCGGTGGTAACGAGTGTGGCTTCTCTGGGAATAAAACAGCCGATGACTTCCGGGATATTAATACCGGCTGGGCCCTGGATATCTTCGTGGTCGGGGTATGTGTTAGTAATCGTCGAGAAGTCGTCATGCATCCAGCTACGCTGCAGCACCGTCACGTAGTTCGACCGCAACGCCATGCATTCCCACAACAACACGTCTGACTTAAACCGCCCGGCCAACCGAACCACGTTCGCCTGCTCCCAGATTGTTGCTTTGTCGTATGGGCGGAACAGGAACATCTCCTTCAATTTCCCAAACGGATACGAATGCAGCAGCATCGCCTCGCACCCGGTTGTTTTTGACAAAACACCAAAACCCAATGCGTTGAATAGAGCAGCCTTTAACCGTTCAGTACCGGACTTGCCGCGTGTACCCCAGCCACCCACAACCAGCGGTATGCGCGCGCGCCAGAACCTGAGCCTGAGGTTCGAGTACAGATGCATGGTGAAGAAGAGCAAGCCGAATATGACGACAAACACTGCAAGCTCGAGAACCGAGTTTTGGTAAAGCGAGACGAAATAGTCGTAGAACCGGTCCGAACTTTGGTAAAGCGTCATGCAATAATCGCGGAATAGACCCCACACATCGCGCAGCAGTTCGGGTATCAGAAAAGCAGGGAAAAACCGCATGACGGTCGGGTCGGCTGGCAAGGCACGCCCGTTCGCATCCGGGTACGGTTCAAACCGGGTTTTAAACCCGAGCTTTTCCAACGCGCTCAGATACGTTGTAGGCGGTTCGGGCATGTTTTCGCGCCAATTGCGTTTCTCGGCAAATTCGGCGAAACGCCAGGTGAGTTTCAGCGCCGCAACTAATCGGCGCAGCCCGCGCGGTGGTGTCACAGTGGTTATTCCCTCGCTTGTGAAGACGCGGAACGGTTGCGCCGGGTGACCGAGTTCGATCGAAGACACAAACTCGTCCACCAATGGTAAATACGGTCGCCACCCGCCTTCCTCGGGAATGTAGAGTGGTTCACCGGGCACTTTTGTCTGGGCAAGCTCGGCAAGGATACCGGAAGCCACATGAACCTCGCCGTCAAAGATGCGCCCGATTGTGTGCGGGAAAGCCTGCCGTTTGTCCGGTGACGGATGCAGGAATTCATGTAACCAACGCCACCATCTGAACCCGAACACGTTACCGCGCGTAACCAGATAACCGCGCTTTGTGCGTTTGAGCTGCACACCGTGGTCCTGCTGACAAACCACAGCCCAAACACGACCAATGAACGTCGGGTCCAACCCTTCAGTTAACGTACGCGGCAAGCGCCGAGTGTGTCCGGGTGGAATTGAGTGGGCAAATCCAGCAAGACATTCCCGTAACGTGTGTGCGTCAGGATCAGACTCGCTCCAAACGAATTCAAATGCCTGGGTTGCCCAACGACGCACTTTCACGCTGGTTGCGCTGCACCGCAAGGTCAGCAGAACATCGCGCACCACAGCCTGCCATTCGGCGGGTACATGCCCAAGTTTGCTTCTCAACGCCACCGTGCAACGCTCTGCCACCAGGCAAATGACGCGTAACACGAACTCGTCTTTTTCCTGCAGACCGGCCTTTCTGAACAAGTGAAACGCATGATCGCGAAAGCGCGTCTCGGTAACCAAGCGCGGCCATTCCAGCCATGTGGCAGCGCGCACCTGAGGCGATGGGTCTGTAGTCAACAATTGCTCGAGCCACTGAACGGCTGTCTCGGTTGGTGCCTGAACAACAACTTGCGGCAGCGCCTGACGAACAAACGGACTCGGGTCTGAAAACGCGGCCAGCACAAGCTCGTGCCCCCAGCTCACCCGATGGAAATGTGCAGCGAGCAAACGCAGCGCTTTGCGTCTGACGAACATGTCGTCTCCGGGGGCTGGCTGGAGCAACCGCTGCTTTAGCACCTGCTCGAACGAATCGCGTGACAGTGTCACCAGCAATTCAAGCGCAGCGCATTGTATCCAGACCTGTTGCTGATGTTGGAGCGCAGACCGGTAAATGTACTGCAATGTGTCGTCGTCAACGGCGATTTCCTGCAGCTCAGGTGCAAGCGCAGTCAATACACTTGCAAGGCACTTGAATGCAGCCAGATTAACCCGAACATCGCCGTCATGGACAAGCAACGGCTTCGCAACCGTCTCAAGCTGGAGCGCACTCCAGAATGCCATTTGCTCATCTGGCCGGTTGAGTTTGTGGACGACACTTCTTGCCACTGCACCGAGACGACCCAACAAAAAGCTTATGTACTGTTCATGCTGCGCATGTCGCCGGTGATAGCGGTCAGTGACGGCGTCAGCGCCAAACCAGCGTGAAAACGCTGCGGCATCCTTTTGCAGATCAGTAGGCGACGCACCAAGATAACCGGCGAAGTCAAGAATGATCTGTCTTTGGTCTTCGATTCTAGGCGCAGCGTTTAAGGCGCGTGTGAAACGGACGTGAAGATGACGCAGCTCTTCAAGCTCACGCACTTCCTGATTGATCCGGGCTTTGAGAAAGTCAATCCAGTCATTTTCTGTCGCCGTTTTCGGGTTTTGGCGTTTTTGCGTTAACCACTCCTCGAATTCGCCCAGGCAACGCTCCAGCAACGAACGATAGAGGCGCACCTCTAGTTCGCTCATGCCAACCGCAATTCCATTGTAATTGTTGCGTTTCATGGCATGCTGTTGCCGGGTAACCCAGGTTCGAGCTTGTTGTTAAAGGCCGCGGGCAATCGGCTGCTGCGCAAATCGCCGAATGGCGATTCGCGAGGGCCATGGTCTCGGTAGCCGCGCCCGCGGCCAAAGTCGCATCGCACAACCAAAAAATAACTGCTGAGTGACCCGGGCCAGTCGTGACGATACTCGAAGCCGAATTCGACTCTGTGCTGGCCGGTTAGCCAGCGTTCACAAAAAAACCCAACAGCAGCACTCTGCACAAACGACCCGGCTGAGCGATCGGCGTCACTGAAGAACTGCTTCAATCGCAAACCTAGATTGCCTCGAACCGGGCCAATCAACTGTGTCCAGGTGAATCGCAACCCGCAACTGTCGGGGGTAAAATCCTCGTTGCTCGCAAGCTCGATGTTGCATCTGACAAGGGTGTCAAGCCACGGCCTGTAGTTTAGCTGGCTACCGGCAATTAACCCCCACCGGTGCGCATGTTTGAACCGCGTGTAAAGGTCCTGGTCAACGTATTCGTACTCGGCTGCACGGCCCGGTGTCAGCGTCATGTACCGCCCGAATAGCGTGACTGACGGATAAAATTCAAGTTTCCGGCTCAAATCAAGACGCGGCCCGATCTCGAACTCGGTGTGCACGGCAGCCTGGATATCCTGTTGCCGGCCACCTGCCATGCCGACATACGCCTCGCCCAGCCACAACCAGTCTATGCACGAGTTAACCGGTCGCCGTTCGATTCTTTGTTCCGCGCCCAGGGTGACGTCGCCACATAGATGCGCACGTGCCAAGGCTTCTGTGTCGTACCACAGGCTCTCGTCCAGTGCGAGTTTCCGGTGTGCAGCATTGACTTCGACGAATTCATTGACAACCGCGTCGAGTTTTCTGTCCAGCTCGAACGGGCGCCGCCGGGCGTACATGAAGCCGGCTGTCCAGGTACCGTCTTCCTGTCCGCCCAGAGGATAATAGTCGGTCAATTGCATCTGTGCAGGCGTAACAGTCGGCGGCAGTTCAAATTGTGGGGGCGGCACAGGCTCGAGTTGGCGTGTTACGAGTGCAGGTTGCGCATGCACTTTGTTCGACGCCAGCGCCAGGACAAAGAACTTGTACAATGCCTCAGGTTGACCTGGAGGCGGATAAAGTTCTACACATTGTTCGCCTTCCGACAAAAAACGCAATTGATGCTGCAACGCGCCGTTGTCCCACCTGTCAACGCGCACTAGTGCAGGACCGTTCCAGTAAAAGCGCACCGGTTGCGCCGCAGTTGCAATATTGAAGAAGCGGTTTTCAATGGCGCCTTCAGCGAGTATGTTTGCGCCAAGCTGTTCTGCTGACTCAATCTGCCGGGCAGCAAGTTGTATTCGTACAAACTGATTGACGATCGGTTCTTCGATCCAGGCACGCAGCAAATGTTGCCCCTCGCCCATGACAAGGTTTGTGCGAATTGTCTGTTGAGCGGGTGTCAGGCACAGGTGTTGCACCTCGGCGTTATCCAACTCGAAAATAACCGTTACAGGCGCAAGAGGTGACAGGCCGGCCTTGGCAAGCTCGACTTCCAAGTCGAACTCGACTCGGCGTTTCAGAGTTGCTGCTGCAGAAAAAACACTTTGCGCGCCCAGCGTCAGCTTGTTCGAGCCGGCAGGTTGTAGCAACGCATGCCGCACTCGCCAGGCAGGATGCTGTGGGAAATCGCACTGGAACTGAATTGCCCGCAACCCGGCACTTTGTGGTGTTACAGGCAGCGGCATCCATGTGGTCTGCCGCCGCATACGGTCGAGAAGTTCCTTGCAACCCGGCTGTAACCGTGTTTCGGCTGCGGCCAGTTCGGCTAGGATTTGCGCCTCAAGACGCCAGGCAGGAAACAATTCCGAAACCTGCAGCAATACGTTAATGCGTTGAGCAACGTCTTGCGGGATTTTCGTATCAAGCAATTCTCGGATCTGCCGCGTGGCGATCAGGTAATTTGCCCGTTCGACCTCGGGCAATGCAGCCCACTGCGAGAAAAGCTCAAATCGTTTCCAACGCCGCACAGCCAGCCATTGTTCGGCTACAGGCAAAGCCCCTAAAACGGCGGTATCGAAAGTCGGCTCGTTAGCCGCGTCTGACCGTGTCCGCAGCAAGATGCGAAGTCGCTGCACCGGTGTCAGCGCAGCACCAGACATTGACTCGGGTAACGGCACGTGATTGGTTGCGATGGTGGGTCGCAGCAGCGTGGGCTGCGCAAGCTTTTCTGGCACAATCCAAACGCCTTTTGGACATTCGATTCTGCTGCTCTGGCCAAGTTGATCCAGTTTGCGATTTGTCCCCAGCACAAGGTCAACCTGGTGCAGATTTAAGATCGGCAAAACCCGCAACGGCAACGCAGGTTGCTCGCGCAACACACGCACAAGGCAGGTGTTGCTGACCAGCCGCACATCAACCTCGTGCAGTCCGGCGCCAAACTCCAATGTTGCAGTGGTCTTGACGCCCACAAGCGCGTTACTGTCAGAGACAAGCTGCAATGCCGGATTTGGCACACACTGTGTGACCGGCACGCGGTGTGTTATGCCGTACTCGGTGAATTCGACCCAGTCATCAACCGGTTTGTCCGATGCCGCGCAGATTACTGGTCGGGTCTCGATCTGAAGCCGGGCCGGCCCGAGAAAAGCGAGTTTAACAGGTGCCCCCGGCTCGGCACGGTAACACCGCAAATAACTGTTCAGCTCGCAGTTAAACACAAGCGCGCCCCCTGCGCATTCGACAACGACGTCGCCGGCGTCAAACCACGCTTTTGGTCCCGGATGATGCGCCTGCCACTGTTCCCACTCGAACAATGCTTCCACCCGGTCTGCGAACCGCTCAGCGCCGAGTCCTTTTCGGATGCGCATCCCATCTCTGAGCGCACGCAGCATATCCGCGCCCAAGGCACCTGCACGTTCGAGGCTGCGCTCAGCATCAGCAAACCGGAAAAAGGCAAGGTCTTTTTGTGCACGCCAAAAGCTTTTTTCCTCGTCGCTCGGCAGCAACTTGAGCAGTTGGTCAAAGCTCTGCCACCAGTTCAGTTGCACTGCCGCAATCAGCATCGGCTCAACCGGGCGTTGGTCTGGGGCCAAAAGCAGGCCGGCGGCCAATACCGCTTCATACCGACCGTTCAGGGCGAACGCCTCAACCAGCTCAGCCAGATGCCGGTTGCACGGACAACGCACAAATTCAAATGCGCGCAATCGTTCCAATTGTTCAGGATCGCCTGCCGCCGAAGCGTTTTGCACCAAAAATTCGACTGCTGCATTCGGCATTTGCGTTGGGGACGTCGTACATAATGCAAACCGCGCGTATTGCGATGCCATGTAATCTTCGCCCAGCAATTGAAGAAGACCCATGATACGAAGCGTTGCAACGAGTCTTTCTTCCGGCCCGCCCAACCAGAAAATGCGATTCCATCGTTCGATGGCTTCGATGTAATGGCCATCGGTTTCGAGTGCTTCCGCCTTCGATTTAAGCTCAAATGCCGCTGCTTCGGACAGTCTGGTACCCGATGTTTCCCTCATGGCGGCTGAATCCACCCCTTTACAAAAATCTGCGTAGTGCGACCTCAGGACTCTGAACAGCGGCAGCAGATGATTCCCCAACAGTGTTATGCATCCGGGGCGGTTGGATTTAACATTCAGCGGGTTTGTAAGCAGTCCGATAGCTTCGTTCGACCCGACCTGTTGCAGCAAAGCCAGGTAATCTGCCTCACAAAGCTCGAATGGTTTCGCCGCACGATAGGCAACCGAAACTTTGACTGGTACCGAAGGTGTTTCTTGATACACACGCACCGTCTGCACAGTTTTTACGAGCGGCAACTCCAATACGCCCGGAACCGCCACCGGCAACGGTAGGTCGAACTCGCCAAATGCCAGTGTCGGTTCTTGATCGCGAGGTAGCTGTGCTTCCTGCTCGATCACACGCAGCGTCGCAACGGCACGCGACACGTCAGGCCGGGGCGCCGGCGTTAAGCGGCGATCTTCAACAACAACACGAATCGGTGCCTCGTCATCAAACTGCACAAAGAAATCTGCTTGAGTGTGTTCCGGCACAAGCGTCGAGATACGAAGTGTCGAATCAAACGATCGCGCAGGCAATGCGTAGTGCAACGCATTGGTTTGTGAACCCGGTACGGGCACAAAATGGCCATCGGCAAGTGATTCACACACCTGCTGGGTTGTGGGGTTAACGACAGCAACGCACTGTTCGCCGCCGAACACCGGCGCCAAACTTTGATGCACAAAGTAAGCACGCTGCAATGACATGCGCAGTGATGTGAATGCAGGCAAAACCTCGCGGTAAGCTGTTCGGTGCCACCGCATACGAGCCGCAGTCCGGCGTGCAACCGGGTAATCACGGTGTATCTGGCTGATGCGCCCGAGCAGATCAGCGGCTTGCCCACCACTGTCCTGGACCTGGTTATCAACCGAAAACAGCCAGGCAGATTGCTCCAGTTCCACCAGCGCGCTCGGCGTCAACTTTTCCGGAGACGAAATCAACACAGCAGCAACATCGTGCAATGGGGGCGGCACCCTGAATGGCGCGACTGCATCCGCGTGCCTTTCGGGCGCATTCAGGCTGGGCAACAAAAACGGGCGCGTCGGCTGCCTGAATACGGAAAGATAAACCGGTACACTCGGTTTGATGCGCAACGTGTGTTTTCCGTCGGGAATGCCCACAAACCCAGTCATGCGCTTCGAAATAGGCCCAGAAGCGCGTAGAAGGTTAATGCCGCGCTGACCCTCCAGTTCGGGAACCAACAACAACGGCACCGAAGCCATATCGTCGAGCCGCACGTCCAGAACAACCATCTGTTGATTGAACGGTTCGGTGTCCGGCCACGCAACACGCGCCACAAGTTGCAGGTGGGCCGGCCCGGTTAAGGTCAACTGGACACCTTCTTCGGGCTTTATCAGCCACGCCCGTTGCAAGACAGGCTCATCCTTTGCCCTGAGTCGGATTGCGTTACCCGGCAGTGAGACAACATCCCTGTATGGCAAAAGAGTGTTCGGCGGCCATTCCTGAGAGAAATAAAGCTCAAACGCAATCTGCGCCTGGGTGCGCGCCGTGTGCACAATGCGAACGACTGAACTGTCGTTCAGTGGCAAGCCAACCAACCACGATCGTGGGTCCGTCGTCTTGAGCAACGTACAATCTGCAAATGCCCGGCCATCGGTTGACACACCGACTTGAAGGTCGTCCGGCGTCAGCGCATCCGACCTGCTGACGATCCGCAACCATGCCGCAGCAGGCAGGTGCAGTATGAGTTCCTGGCCGGGCGACAATTGAACCAGATCAGCGTGCCGACCCCATTGATAACGTGGCGCCGGCCCGGCAATCACGTACGGCCGAGCCTCCACGTTGTACCAGCGAAGTTGCGTGGGGCAGGTCTCGAGCAACTGAAGCTGAACTTCATCCCAACCCGACAATGCAGCCGTCGCCCGGCATACGAATCCGGCAGCGAACAAGACGAGTTGTGCCAAGCTGCATTTCATTGGGTCTGAAAGTTCAACAGAATGTTCACAAAGGCGCGTTGGAGTTGTTCATCGTTGAGGAGCCGTTCGCGCAACTGTTGCGTCATCTCAAGATGAAGAAATCTGCAATGAGGATGGCTGCGGAGCGCTTTTGCCTGTGCATTTGTCGTGGCACCGAGCTGGCGCGTGTCATCGGGATACGCCAACACGGTTAATGAAGTGGCTTTAGCCAACTGTTCAACCAGTTCTTTCAACCAGGGCATCGGTTGGTTTGTTCCCGCGCTGGCTACAATGTCGCCTTTGATGCTTTTGTGCTGGTGCGGATCGAACCCGTGCAACTGCACAACCAAGCCCGTGGGACACACCTCAGCAAAAGCGAGCGTGAACGCCTGGAAATATGTCTGCTCCAAATGCGCTACATCAGCCCGATGACGTGTGATTGTACTGGCAGCGTAAGCGCGGCATGGGCCGGCCAGGAAAAACTTCAGTCCGATAACCCCCGTGCGAACGTCGTTGCGCGCATGCGGTGCCTGGATTGCAGTCTTGCCGGTGTTGTTTGTACGGAAGATGTACCAGCCACGGCCTTCTTCGCGTCCAACCGGCTCGGCAAGGAGCAAAAACGTTTCGCCGCACTGCTCAACCTCGCGCAGTTCGAATCCCAACTTCGCCCAGTTTGTCTTCAGTTCAGCAGTTACGTTCCGAGCTGACAATGTCCGTTTGAAAAGTTCTTTTGCGAGATCGAATTCTGCTGCACTTGGCCCCCTGTAACTGCTATTTGTGATAGCGCGCGAAATGTGCGCCTGCAGATCGACCGCGCTGTTTTCGATGCAGCTCATCGTCAGTAACACAAAACACAAAACTAACACCATCTTTGCGTACATACCTCAAAACCGTGGTTCAAGTGTAATAGCCAGTTTTTCAGCCAGACCAGGTGTTGTCCGTGACAATGTTACCCAACGCGGTGGCGTGGCATTGATGTGCACCTCGATTTCGTACTGGCCGGGTGGCAAATCGGGGCCAACAGACAAAAACACCGGCTGACCATCGTCGAGTTGCCCAGGCTGCGCCGGGACGAGGCTGACCCAACCTGTTTGTACAGGTGTAACCAGGGCTTCACGTTCGAGTAATGTTACCCCCGCAAACGGCCCGAGCGGCCTTTCAGACGGAATGTTCAGTTTAACTCGCACCTGATACGGCTCCGGATTTGTTGACAGTGGCGAAAATATTCTTAACACGAGCAATTCGGCATCCGCACTCTGCTTGACATACGGGAAATGCAGCACATTGGAAGTAACCATTACACAGAACCGTCTCAAATAGGCTGGCTCGCCTTCATGCGCCAGGTAGTTCAGGTACGCCGCAAGTGTGCTGTTGGCGTTTATATGCAACTGATGCGCGCCTGACTTTAAGTTGCCCAACCGAATCTCGGTAATGTTGCCCTGCAAATAACTCTCAAACACTGTCTGGCCGTCCAAGCCGACCGACACGCGCTCATGCGAATCGTTCGTGCAAACCAAGATCAACACAGGTTCGACATCCGGCTTGTCTTGCGGTGCTACGAAGTGCACCTGTTGCGTTACACCAACTGACACCGGCATGTATCGGAATGGCAGCGCCTCAGCACGCGGCGCGCGACTGGTCTTGATGGGCACGAGTACCATGTGACCTTGTGCATACCGGTGCGGCAGGAACGAATCCCACTCGTACAGACCCGCAAGCACAAGCGGATCGAATGCAGGAAACCGAGGCTGCACACGAACCAGGCAAGTTTGGCCTGCTTCACGGCGCTTGACCTGATCAGGTGGACGCAGCGTAAACCAGGCCGGTTGCGTGGGTGCAATTGTGCTCGGGAAGTAGTCCTCAGGCACACGCAGTTTTCTTGCAAGTTGCGACGGACGCGAATACGCATTCACAAGGACCGTCCCTTCAAGCGAGATTATCCGCACCACACGCACTGTGTGTGGCAAAACAAAACAAAGCGATTGCGGTTCGGTTACATCCGCCATGCCATTGCGCGTATGCAGCCAGTCATACGGCGTGACCGTGTTAGTGAGTGTTACCTCGCCGGTTTGAAGCGTGTCACCCCACTGGCCGAGTATTTCATATCGGATAGCAGACGGTGTTGGATTGTCCCCTGCCATACAACCCCGCCGCAAATCAACCCGGAACAGCGTCGGCGCATCATTGACATGATCAATCACGTATTCAACCGGATTTGTCGGTGTACACATGAAGGCGAGCAGATGAACCGGCTCAGGCGTGACTTCGTTTGTTCGACCGTCCTCAACCAGGAACAGCCGCAGATACAGCGGCGCCGACGCCCCGACCATAAGCAACCCGTTGTTATTTGTGAATGCAACGATCTGGTTTGTGCCAGACCAGGTAAGCTGCAGTGTTTGGGTTTCCTGTTGTTGCCAGCCATACCACGAAAACGAATTGGCGATTACCTGTAAGTCCGGCGTCGGGGGATGCCGGAGTAGTTCTACAAGGTACAGACCGGCTGTATTTGTCAGCGGCAAAAGGCCGTAATGCAGCTCGTCAAGTGCGATTCCCGTCGGCGCCCATTCGTCAACCACCTGTAGCATTTCGGAATCGTCTCTGATGAACATGGCGCGCCGCTTGAAATCGCGTCCGGGAATGCCCGGCGGCGCCGACGCAGGCCAGTGATAACGCAACAAGCAAAATTTTTCCCACGCATTCAGGCCATCGAACGAATACACGTTCCCACGCGCTAGATTCCGTTTTTGCGTGGGACTGAGCCGGTTCCACAAATACCCAACCTTGCGTTTCGGCACGGTCTTCCGAAAATACAGTCGCACACCAACTTCCTTGATCTCAGGGTCGTGCGAATGCAGGCGCAGCCGCAACAAACGCACTTCCCTGAGTTTTGGGTCTGTGAAATTTAGCATCCAATGACCGCCGGTTAACGGGGTCAATTGCGGCTCAAGGAAATAGTTAACCTGAACGGTGCGGCCCGAATTGTTTTCCCTAAAAACGACGTACTCGCCTTTGAAATGGTAAACGCCAGTCTGAACAATTTTCCCGTCCCCACCAACCAACTGGTACTCGATTGCGTAAGGCCAAATTGTGCCCGGCCTGGGTTGCTGTGTAGCCTCGATGCTTGCGTTGCTGATCAGCCGTGCGAGTGGTGTATCGCTTGGAATGTCGAACTGTAACCACCGATTCGTTTCCAACAGGTACATCTCGCTCCGGAGCGCCTGGTCAAGACCTTCAATCCGGAATTGGTGGCGTTTTACCCAAGCATGCAGTTCACCGGGCAAACGCCAGACCAGCGTGCCCCCTGCAACCAGCGCCACCAATATAAACCATTTGGATGAACGCATTCTCATTGTGACCACTCCAGCACCGGACTGCGACTGCGCAAGAACCGGTCAAGCCGTTCAAGATCAGTTCCTGTTTCCGCAGCAATTTGTACTTGTCTGGGCCGAATATTTAGCACAACCGGCAAAGCTTCACTGTCAGTGCCAATCAATAAAAACAGTTGCCTCGATGTGCGGTCCAACACCGCCGAGTAATTGAACTGCGGCCACGCATTCACAGCCTTGATCAGAAGCACAACATCCGTTGTCTTGACGTAGTTGAGCAACAAGTCGCGTAACTCGGGTGGAATAACTGTCTTACGGCCAGATGCTAGGCGCTCTTTCAACAGGCCCTTCAGATCATCCTGCGCGATTGATATACCAGCAGCCTCAAGTTGTACGCGCAATGGATAATCTTCCTGCGGCCTGAATGCATCGCGGAACGTCGGTGAAAGCCAGAGCACGGCAAATTCCTTGTTCATGGACTGGTTGATATACTGCGCTTGCGGCACGCAAGAAATCTCGTAGCCGGCTGCAAGGGCTGACCCGTCCACAAACTGTATTCTGAACCCGTCGGCTTCCAAACAATCCAGTAGCGTTTGTCCCAGCGCCCCAAGCATTGCCTTGTCGCGAATGCCGTCCTGTGCGGCAACGAGTATTTCCGGCGGATCAACTGTGTCGGGTGCACATGCGTAGCCCCTGCATTGAATGACCATCTTCGGATGCGCATGGGCCTGTCGCAATGCAACCTGATTCACCAGCGAAAACAAGCTCGCTGCATTGCGTATATCGAGTACGTCGGATGTCCGGTATGGATTAGCCTCGTTGTGCGAGCCGGCCAGCAGGATTGACTCGGCCTGAAGCCGGTCAAACAAATGCACACCAAATTCGAGTGTGTTAAGATCGAATAATGGCCGTGGCACCTGGACAATGTAGGGCCGTCTCTCGCCAAGTCGAACAACATACGTCCCCCAGTACCGCCTGGGTGTTGCGTCGGGCGACTCGGCCAAAACCAGAAAGTCCTGGTTGACAGATGGGTCATGCATCATGCAGAGGTGATAACCAACCAGCCACCCTGAACAGTTTATTGCCCGGATCAAATCCATTGCCCCGGCGGTGAGTCTCGCGTTTGCGTATCCGGTATCTGCCACCTCCATCAAGGGTGTAAGAATCTCCTCGTCGAAAAACAACAGTTCTTCCGGCAATGGTGGGATGTAAGCGTTGCTGCCGCCCTTTGCGATCTGCCGCTTCTGCTCCACAAGCCATTCCAGTATCAAACCTTCGCGCGGCACGGCAGACTCGCCCATGCTGCCGAAGGATTCGGCCAGACGGGATTTGAGCTGAATGCGGGTTGGCCGTGTCAACCACAGCTCGGCAAACCCGGATCGTGTCTGACGCTGTTGCACATTCGGCAACCGCAACGGTCGCCAGTTCACGGCGAAATCGCCTATCTCCCCCTGAAGTCCCTTGAGCGAAAGCGAACGCGGCAGCTCAGCCTTCACGAACAACATGTTGCTCGAAGCAAGCGATGGCAATTGCCGAACAGCCTCGATTGTGGTGCCGCGTACCTGGAGCACATTGCGGCGGCCGAAAACCTGATGAAAAACATGGAATGGCGTGTTGCGATTTGCCAGTACATCGGCGCTTCTGTCTTTGTTTGCGAACCGGCTGCCGCCAGCAATTGCAAGAGCAGATGCGCCGAGTCGCCGGTACAATCGTATCGCCGACTCGACCACCGACCATTCGTCCAAAGGCGCCGGTGTTTCCATAACAAGACCGTTCGGGCGATTCAGGTCAATCACGTATATTCCCCAACCGCGATTTACAGCTCGTTCGTGCAGACACAGGTGCCGCGATTCAACCAGTTCAACCGCGTAGTTGAGCTTTTCCAGGTAGATACGCGCCAGCTCAAGCGGCTCGCGTGCGCCGGTGTCCACGTGCTGTTGGATCAATTGAAGCGCTTCACGGAACCTGTTCAACTCCGAGGGTGTCGGCATGAGAACACTTTCAGGAGCGCGTTTGCTGTAGAGCCGCAATTTTTCTTTGGCTACGAGCGCTTCGACGGTTTCTGCCGAAGCACGGAGCAGCGAGGTTGTCACTGGCGGTTTGCGCGGCGCCATCGGGACCGAACCGAGCAGCGTCGCCAGCCAAAGCCCAAGCAAATTCGCCGCAACAGCGGCAACAAACGAAGTCTGGAGCGTTGCGCGTCCCAGCCGCAACACGATGTGTTTGCTGTGCATCTTCAGTGCGATCAGGCTCGAAAGCAAATACGCAAACCCGAAGTAATCGTTTACCGCTATGTCGGGCGAGATTGCCGGCAGGATGTACCCGAGACAAAACCTGTACGCATAAGCAACATTGAAAAAAAGCAGCACCTTGCGCGCACCCTCCATCGTCATGCCCCTGAAAAATGGCGTGCGCAGCAGCAGGTCTGACACCGTGTATGCCACGGCAGCTTCAGCCAACGTGCTGAGTATCTTGAGCGGCTCGTACCACTGGAGTGCAAGCAGCGCCGGTATCAAAATGCCGTTGTAATCCAGGCCGTACCTGAGGTTCATCCGCGACGCTACGAACCCGGTCACGATCAGGATAATGTATGACTTTGGACTGGCCAAAAGCGACGCCGCAACATCCGAATACATGTAGGCCAGGTGTCCCACGCTGAAGTTCGTAACGGTCATCAGCACGTACCTGATCAAAACGAAAGTTATGCACAGTGAAAGTGCAAAAGGCGGCAAGCCACGCCACAAACCGGTTTTCCAGAATTGATTCGCAATCAGCGCAGTGATGATCATGCCGAAGCTCCGGAATGAATCCTTGTAATCGAGTGTGAAACTCCACTGCGTCTGGAGCCACTCGGCAAATTGGGGGAGCAGCCAACCGTCCATTGTCACACGCACAAAAACCGCGCTCACAAACAGGGCAAAAAACCTGTCCCGACCGAAAAAGCTGCACCACAAACCAAACCGCGACAGGTATTCCGAAACAAACCAAACAATGCAATAGGCCAGAATACCTTCGGCTATTGTTATGCCTGCACATACCGGGTTTGTTAGCATGAGCGGCACAAGATAACCCGGCACAACCAAACCCGAATATGTCCAGCCAAACCGCAGGTTGAAAAACGAGATAACCAACACACCCACCCACACGGTCGTTACAACCGATTCGCGTAGGCTGCCTTCAGGGAATATTTGCAGGGGAAAGAGGTCCATGGCCAACACCTCTGTCCGCAGACCCGCATTTAACAAAATGCGTTTTTAGGTCGGGTGTGGGCGACCCGGACTCACAGTGTGTTGATTGTTGTCCGGTCGGTTCATGCCACCGGAGGATTATTTCGGGGTTTGTTGTTGATTTGCGCGCTTGCTGGCAATCAGATTTCGCATTGTGTCAGCAAGCTCTCTGACGTGCAGTGGTTTGCTGGCAAAGAAATCCGCCCCGCTGCTCAGCACTTCTTCCTTCACTTTCGGGTTGTCAACCGTGGTGAAAACAACCACCGGCGTTGAATCATGCGCCGTGTGACGCAGCCATTTTATAAATGCCAAACCGTCCATCACCGGCATCAGTAAATCCACCAAGAGCACGTCCGGGTGATCTTTCTGAAGAATCTCCTGCGCAGCCCGACCATTCTCAGTCAGCAAACATTCGAAATCGAAATTGCTCAGGCCGCGTTTCAGCAACATCCGCATGATCGGGTCGTCTTCGATGATCAACACGCGGTTCTTCACCTGCGTCGCCGGTTCGGTTGTTGAGCCCTCATGGTGGTCGGCATTTATCGCGGGCGCTTCGTGCGCGGGTGGGGATGCAGGTGTGGTTAGCGGTTGTGATTGTGGCGTTGCATCGAGTTGGCGCTCCGGTAATTGCCTTTGTTCAATGCGCACGTCGGCGACGCCGCCTGCATCAGCTACACGCTCAGGTTCCGGCACTACTGCAGGTGCAATATCCGGTACTGCTGACTGTGCCTGGTCGTGTTTAACCGGACTAACCTGCGCGGCATCGGCAGGAGACACAATATCAACAGGAATTGCGCTATTGACCTGTTGTTCGACCGGTGCAGCCGCTTCAACTGCTTGAACCGGGTCGGCGACTGACTGGTTCAAGATTTGTGCAGCGACATGTGCAGACTTCCTTGCCCGAGCGGCGCGTCCGCCAACCTTTTTCGGCTTTTTTACTGTTCGACCTGCATGCGCAACTACAGGATGGTCACACGATCCTCTCATTGTACTCATGATTTGTGCGTTGGAACATGCGCGTTCTGTTGAGTTTTTAAGCACAATTAGTGCCAGTAAAAGTTCAGAAAGCGCCCAATTTACCCATCCAAACAACCCGCCTTGCAGGTGGCAATGACACACACGGTGCCAACCCGACGTGAATCACGTGCCACCGAAACTGTCCAAAGAATCGTCTTTCACTGGCCCGCTTCGGGACAGAACATGACCGTGCGCTAACCGTAATTGACCGGCTCGCAGGCCCGATTTTCTCAGGCTCGGTTCGCGGTGCTTTTCCTGGCCGCTTGCACGCCATCTCTGGAGCCGGCCAGGTCGCTTATCCAATTGCGCTAGGCAGTAGGGCTTTTGCCGGGACGGTTCCAAGACACAGCAGGTGAGGAGACACCTCGTCTGGCCACCCGATTATCCGTGAGCAATAATTTCAGTTCGGGCAGCAGCTTGTAAGCGCGCTGCGTTAGCCGGGTCAGGCCGTACTCAACGCCAGGGTCGGGTCGGTCTGGAACTGCCGCAGCCGTAAATTAACCACATAACCCTTGCCAACGTCGCTCACAACTTCAAGTGTGCCACCCCACGACCGTACCCAAATGGCAGCGTCGCGCAGGACCTGGAATTCTTCCGAGGCAGGTAATTCTGGGCTGGCCAAAATCTCCTGCAATCTGTCATTTGGAATCCCAAAACCACAATTGGCAAACCGGAAATTCGCAGTTGCAAGGGCGTCTTCGACCTCGATTGTGAGTGTGGTGTTCTCGGCTGCGTCGCTCACCAACAACCGCAGAATGGCAGAAAAAATCTTTGCCAACTGCGGCGGCGACGCGAGCACCTGGACCATGATCTGCGGGCGCTCGACCTTGAATGTAACACGTCTTTCAGCGGCTCTTGCTGCAAATTCATTGCACGCCTGCTGAAGCAGTTGAAGCGCTTCGACCGGAAAACACCGCAACGCTTCCGCATCAACATTTTGTCCGAGGTACTTCTGGCATTCTCGAAGCACACCAACACAGATGTCTGTCTTGCGCTGAATCACCTCGAGCAACGACCGGCGTTCCTCAGGTGGAACCGAGTCTTCCTCGAGTAGCGTAGCCGAAATCTTTATGGCGGCAAGGTGGTTCCGCATGTCAACACCGAGCCGATCGGCCACAACACCTTTCAGACTCGACAGTGTGGTAAGCGATGTTGTTTCAACCAGCTCACACACCATGCCCTGCACGCTCATTACCTCAGGGCCAAGCCGCGTCTGCTTACGCTCGCGTAACGGATAAATCCGCAATAGAAATTGTCTGTCGCCTTGTGAAGCCAGCCTGACCGACATCGAGACCGGCGAGCCATCGAACAATACAATCCGAATCAAATTGCGTACCTGCGGATCGTCTTTGCCAGTGACCAGACGCAGAAAGTCAACTGCCGTACCGCGTGTCGGCACAAAATTTTCGTCATGCAGCAGTGTTACCGCAGGTTCATTCGCCTTGAGAACGCATCCGAAGAAATCGTACACAATTGTTGCAGTGCTGATCTGGCTGAACACGGTGTCGAGCACATCGTGGTATTTTTCCAGTGAATCAGCCGTCGTACGCAGCTCCTGGTAAACCGGGTCTTCGCGCCCGGGCGACAGCCACGCTTTCAGTCGCCTGAAAAACGAAACCGGTACCGCAGCGCGTTTTGACTGGAAAACCAGCCGCGCAACTTCCTCGCTGAACTTCATCAGCACCCCCGGAAAGTTCCGTATCGCCGCCGCCCTGGCAGGGTTGATTGCAACACCCCACATGCCGACCACCTCGCCGCCAAAGATTAGCGGGCACAAGTACTCGTCCTTTTGCGT
>Ga0123519_10005211_pt1 | contig 20814 bp, 15 predicted proteins | sample YelNatPaOPRAMG02_FD_87396 | JGI IMG/M metagenome (GOLD analysis project Ga0123519, IMG submission 87396) | Hot spring microbial communities from Yellowstone National Park - Yellowstone National Park OP-RAMG-02 (version 2) | ecosystem: Environmental > Aquatic > Thermal springs > Hot (42-90C) ...
ATTTGCTCCTAACTCTATGGGCTTGAAAAGATAGGGGGTGGCAAGAGTGTTATCCACCACCAGCGGGATTTTCGCTTTATGGGCAATCTGGCTAATCGCTTTTATATCCGGCACCTCCAGACCTGGATTGCCAATGGTCTCAAGATAAATCAACCGGGTTTTTTTATTGATTTTATTTTGAAAATTTTTAGGCTCATCAGCTTCTACCAGATGGGCTTTAACTCCGAACCGGGGCAGAAACCGAGTGAAAAAAAGATAGGTGGAAAGAAAAAGCGATTTCCCGCTGATTATCTCATCCCCGGCTCTTACCAGAGTTAAAATGGTGTTAGTGATAGCACTCATCCCGCTGGCAAAGACCAGGGCTTTTTTCCCAGCCTCTAGGTCCACAAGCCTTTGCGCCAGCACCTCACTGGTGGGATTATGCAGTCTTTGGTAAATAAATCCCGGCTTCTTGCCAGAAAAAGCCAGGCTCAACTCCTCTGCGCTTTCAAATTTAAAAGCTGCGGATTGAAAAATCGGGGGCTGAGTTGCGCCCAGCCATTTCTTGGGGCAATTCCCAGAATGAATTAATTTGGTTTCAAAACCTCTCTTCCTTTGCATCTTTCCTCCTCTTATCATAGCTATTTTCTATTTTACTCTGGAACTGGCTGGTTGGAAAGCCTTAAGCTAACTGAGTATAATAGGTTATGGCTGTAAAATGAATTTTAAGTTCCAGAGCATTATTCCTGAACTCAAAAAGCAAATTGCAAAAATTGTGGGCGAAGAAAATGTAGCGCAAAGCCAGAGCCAACTTTTAAGCTATGCTCGGGACCTCTGGCCTAAATTGACCATTGAACTTCAGGCCGGAAAACTTCCGGTTTTTCCTCATTTTATCGTTTGGCCCAAACAGACCGAAGAGGTGCAGGAACTGGTGAAATTAGCTCATCGGAATTTAATTCCCATTATCCCCTTGGGCGCAGGGAGCGGAGTTTGCGGGGGAACAGTTGCCATTTCTGGAGGTATGACCATTGATTTAAAAAAAATGGACCGGATCCGGGAGATAGACCGGAAATCTCTGCTCCTGAGCGCAGAAGCAGGAGTTTTAGGAGAAGTGCTGGAGAGGAAACTCAATCAAGAGGGATGGACCTTAGGACATTTTCCCAGCTCAATCTATTGTTCTACTTTAGGAGGATGGCTCGCGACCAGAAGCGCGGGTCAAGCGTCATCCAAGTATGGAAAAATTGAAGATATGGTGGTGTCCTTAGAGGTGGTGCTTCCCAATGGAGAACTACTCAAAACCAGAACCGTTCCGCGCAGTTCCACCGGACCTTCTCTCAATCATATTTTTCTTGGCTCTGAAGGCACATTAGGAATTATTACCTCTGCCACCTTACGGCTCTGGGAGTATCCTAAAAAAAGGGCTTTTCAGGGATTTATGTTTCCAACCCTTGGGCAGGGGCTAAACGCAATTCGGCTAATGATGCAGGCAGAGCTAAAGCCCTCGGTGCTCAGGCTTTATGACCCAGTGGATACTTTTTTTTCCAGTCAAGGCACGCTGGAGGAAAAGCCCAAGCCCAAAAAACCCGGACTTTCTTCTAAACGGGGAGTAGTGAAAAATATCCGGAAATATCTTCCTTATCTTTATCATCCGAGCTTATTCAACCGAGCCATTCAGGGCTTTGCCAGGCATTCAAAATTGATTTTAATTTTTGAGGGAGAACCGGAGATAGTTGAGCTGGAGCAGAAACAGGCAAAAGAGATTTGCCTTAAATCCGGCGGGCTTGACCTTGGGGAATGGCCTGCTAAGAACTGGTTTAAGCACCGCTATCGGGTAAGCTATACAATGTCTAATGCCTTTGATTTGGGTTTTTTTGTGGACACCATAGAGGTGGCAACCCTTTGGGATAATCTGGAAAACCTTTATTATGCTATGCAATCTGCGATTAGTAAGCAGGCTCTGGTGATGGCTCATTTTTCCCATGCTTATCTTCAGGGGTGCTCTATTTATTTTAGCATTGCAGGCACTGGAAAGACCCTGGAGGAGAAACTTCTTTGCTATGATAAGGTGTGGAAGTCTGCGCTGGATGCCTGTATAAAGGAAGGAGGCGCATTAAGTCATCATCACGGGATTGGTCTGTTGAAGGCAAAATGGTTAGAGCTGGAGCAGGGAGGCGCAAGTCCTTTATTAAAAGCATTGAAAAGCGCGCTTGACCCAAATCAGATAATGAACCCGGGAAAATTAGGGATTTAAGATGAGTGAGAGGATTCAATCCGCGACAAACTCTCTGGTTGGAATTTTAGGAAAAGAATGGGTTCGCTCAGACCGAACCACCTTAATCAGTTATGCTCGGGATATTTTTATGCCCGGCTATCTGGATTTGAGGCGGGGGAAAATTGAAAATCTTCCCTGGCTGGTTTGTTATCCTGAAAATATAGACGAGGTGAAAAAAATCGTAAAAATTGCGCAGGAGAAAAAAATTCCGCTGATAGCTTTTGGAGGCGGTTCCGGGGTTTTGGGGGGGACGATCCCGGTAAAAGGCGGAGTGATGGTTGACCTGAAGCGGATGGGAAAGATTCGTTCCATCAATAAAATCAATCAGACCTGTGAGGTTGAGGCAGGAATTTTTGGCGAGGACTTGGAAAGGGCTTTGAACCGAGAGGGATGGACTCTGGGACATTTTCCATCATCTATTTATTGTTCTACTTTAGGAGGCTGGCTCGCGACCAGAAGCGCAGGACAATTTTCCGCTAAATATGGAAAGATAGAGGATTTAGTAATTTCGCTGGAAGGGGTATTAGCAGATGGCTCTATTTTTCACACCAAAGCCACTCCTCGCTCTGCCACGGGTCCGGATTTAGACCAGGTTTTAATTGGCTCTGAAGGGACACTGGGAATAATCACCTCTGCCATTCTCTCCATCAATCCAGTGCCTAAAGTTCAGATTTATCGCGGATTTAATTTTGAGGAAGTTGAGGGGGGATTAGAGGCGATGCGGGTATTGATGCAAAGGGAGCTTGTGCCGGCTTTGCTTCGGCTTTATGACCCAATGGATACAAAGTTTAATGCCAGCAAGCTCAAAGCGCCTGGCTCGGGTTGCCTTTTGGTAGTTGGTTATGAAGGAGGTAATAAGGAGCTTACTGAGCTTAAAGCCCGGCTCGGTTTTGAGCAATTAAAAAGGAGTGGTGGAAAGGATTTGGGCGAGGAGCCGGGATTAGCCTGGCTTAAGCATAGATATTCGGTTTCTTATCATCAGAGCAAGATTCTCTCTCAAGCAGGCAATCTTTTAGACACGATTGAAGTTTCGGTTCGCTGGAGTGAGGCTTTAGCACTTTATCAAAGGATAAGGGAGAGGATTGAGAAAATAGGTTTAGTAATGGCGCATTTTTCTCACGCTTGGCGAGATGGAGTTTGCATCTATTTCAGTTTTTTGGTGAATGACCCAGAGCCAGAGAAATTAAGGGAAAAGCATTTTCAGGTCTGGGAAGGCGCAATGAGTGCCTGTCTGGAGTTAGGTGCTTCTATCAGCCATCATCACGGCATAGGTTTTTATCGCTCAAGATGGTTAAAGCAGGAATTAGGGGTAGGGCATCAAATTCTGGACAAGCTAAAAAAAGAGTTGGACCCAAATTTTATTTTTAATCCCGGAAAATTAGGATTAGGAGAAGGTTGAGAGGAAAAATTTTAGCGATGGAGAAAAATTATGAAGGATAGGCTTAAGGCTTATGAGCGAGAGATTGAGTTTTGTAGTTATTGTCCCAAGCTCTGCAGATTTGCCTGCCCGGTAGCTAAGATAACCGCAAGTGAGGCAAGCACTCCCACTGGCAAGATGACCGTTATTAAATTGGTTAAAGATGGCGCGATTGAATTCAATTCTGAGGTTGCCGAGTTAATTTATCAATGCAGTGGTTGTATTTTAAGTAGGACTTATTGCGAGCATAGAATTGAGGTGATTGGCACTTTTGAGGCGGTTCGGGCAATTGCGGTGGAAAAGGGAATAGCCCCTAAGCGGGTTTTAGAATTTGGCTCTGCCTGGTCTAAGTTCCGAAATCCTTATGGCGAGGATTTGAGTTCAAAGCTAAAGAGTCTGGCTCAAGCTAAAGAGCAAAAGCCAAGTCCGATTTTGGTTTTTCCCGGTTGCACTATGAGCCATTATTTTCCGGGGACGATAAAAGATTTGCTTTTGGTGCTTGACCAGCTGGAGCTGGAGTATCAGGTTTTTAGTCAGGAATATATTTGCTGTGGCTATCCGCTTTATGCGATTGGGCATTGGAAAATTTTTGAGGAACATAAAAAATGGTTAGCGGAGAAGTTAAATGGTTATGAGCTAATTCTTTCTCCTTGTCCCACCTGTGTCTATTTCTTAAAGAGCCAATACATAGATTCCGGACTGGCAGAAGTGAAGAAAATTCAGCACGCAAGCGAATTTATAGCGGAAAATCTAAGTCAATTAAATCTCCGAGCCAAAATTTCTGGAAAAATTGTCTATCATGACCCTTGCCATTTAGGGAGGTATTTAAATGTTTATCAGGCGCCCAGAAAAATTTTAAGAGCAATTACCGAGGAGGGGTTTTTGGAATTTTATGAGAATCAGGAACAGGCGGAATGCTGTGGTGGAGGAGGGGGATTGCCCTTGGCTCATCCTCAGATTGCCAGAGCTATTGCTAAAAATAAAATAGAAGAATTTAAAGCATTGGGCGGAGAGGTGCTTGGCAGTGCTTGCCCGATGTGTGAAAGGATGTTCTCAAGGAGCGGAAGAGAGGAGGGAATAATGGTTCGGGATTTAATTTCGCTCCTTTGCGAATGCCTGATTAAAAAATGAGATATTGGCTCGCGAGTTTAAGCCTGTTTTATGCTCTGAGCCTGAGCGCAGAAGATTTTAGCCAGAAGCAAAATTTTCCCCTGCCTTTGGTCAGGCTTTCAGAGCCGATGCGTGCGGTTCAGATTCCGGTCTTGGAATGCGAAAGCCAGGTTCAGCTTAAGAATTTATTCACCGGGCTTAAAGCCATTGGTATAAACACGGTGATAGTCAAGGTTTTTCATAATCCCGGGGACCGGGTTCATAAGCTCTGCCTGCCTAATGCCGGGAGCGGAGTTTATTTTAAAAGCCAGAGTGCGCCAGTAGTATGCGAGCTGGTTGGGGTTTTAGCAAAAGAAGCGCATTTAGCCGGACTAAAATTTTATGCCTGGATGAATACCAGAGGTGCGGATTATGGGCTGGAAAACCGCACTGACCTGCATAGCAGATATTATGAGCTCCAAACCGGGTCCTATAAACCGGGTAATCGGCTTTGCATTTTTCATCCGGAGGTGGTTGCTCGGCTGAAAGACCTTTATCTGGAACTGGCTGAGTATGAGGTTGATGGGATTTTGGTTCAGGATGATTTAATGTTAAGGCATAATGAGGATTTTCATCCTAATGCGGTTTATCTTTATAAATTAGAGCGGGGCAAGCTTGCGCTTCCTTCAAATTTTTATCAAGAGGTGGTGATAAGTGAGGGCAAGGCTTATGTCAAGAGCTATAAAGAGGATTTTTGGCAATGGAGTGAATGGAAGAGCTTAAAATTGCTTGAGTTGGCAAATGAGCTTAAGGAGCTTTGCAAGGCGAAAAATCCCAGAATCCGCTTTGGGTTAAATTTTTATTATGAGAGTGCCTTAATGCCAGAAAAAGCCAAAGCCTGGCTGAGTCAGGATTTGACTGTTGCGCAAAAATATAATTTTGATTTTTATATCTTGATGCTTTATCATCGGCAGATAGGAGCGGAATTGAATCAAAGTGGTTTAGAGTTAGAAAAGAGCATTGAACTCTCTGGGAAGAATTTTCTTAATCTGGTATCCCCGCCGTTGGAGCCGGTGTTCAAATTTATGCTCAAAGATTTCAATACCGGGGAGCTTGTTCCCCAAGCAGAGCTTAACACGATTCTGCTAAGGTTGCCCAAAGAGAAAAGAGCAGGGTTAGCCTTTTTCCCTTTTGTGCCCGGAACTGAAACCGAGTTATATAATCTAATCACAGGTTGGGAGCAAAAAAAATGAAAAAAGTTATTCTCAGCTTAATTTTTCTTTTAGGATTTAGCCTGATGAGTCGTAAGAAGCAAGCAGCGAGCGCAGCGAAGCCGGAAGCGCCTAAAAATTTATACATCTTTTTTACGGATGACCTTTTAGGAGAGATTGACCTTTGCGGTTGCCCGGGTAGACCAATGGGCGGGGTGGCGAGAAGGGCTAAATATGTCCAGAGGTTAGTTGAGCTGGGAGAGGCAGTGATTCAACTGGATGCGGGGGATAGTTTTTTCAGATTTCATCCCTCCGGTTTTCCGATTCCGGAAAGCGAGAAGGAGTTTGCGCGGGTGATTGCTAAAAGCTCTGCCAAAATGAAACTGGATGCGTTTAATGTTGGGGTTTTAGATATGTCTTTAGGAACAGATTTTCTGAAGGAATTGAAAAAGCAAGCAAAGCCTTATGGCGATTTGAGTCTAATTTCCTCTAACCTTTATGACCGAGCAATGTTAAGACCAATTTTTGAGACCGAGAAGGTGATTGAGAGGGCAGGAATCAGGGTTGGCGTTTTTGGTTTGACCAGAGAAACCGCAGAGATACCCGCAAATATCTTGGTTCGGGAGCCAAAAGCGACCTCGGAGCAGATGGTAAAAAGGCTTAGAGAGGAAAAGGGATGTGATTTGGTGATTGGGCTTTTTAATTTAGGTCTGGAGGAAAGCAAAAAGCTGGTTGAGCAGGTGCCGGGAATTAATTTAGTGATAGTAAGCGGTAATCCTCAATACCTGTGGAGTCCAGAACTGGTTGAGAACACGCTTTTGGTTCAGGCTGGCGCGGGTGGAAAGTATCTGGGGCAGTTAAAAATCATTTTGCCCTTAAAAGCGGAAAAAAAGGCAAGTAAAGAGGAGTTAGCGGATTTAAGGGAACGATTGGCTCAGCTGGAGGCGCAGGTTGCGCTTTTACAGGGCGAGGTTTTAAAAGAGCCTGCTTTTGCGGAGAAATACAATCAACTAAAAAAGGAAAAAGAAAAGGTGAAAAAAGAATTGGAGCAAAGAGCGCTTAAGTTTGAATATAACTATTTCCTTATTCCGCTGGATGCGGATTTGCCGGTGGACCAAGAGATTAAGGTCTGGGTGGTGGAGGCATTGACTCCGGCGAAGTCCCAATAATTTCCTCATCAGTTATCAGCCATACCCAAATTGTGCCTTGGGCTTTATAAACTGGAGGGAATTGTTTTAGCAGACCAGCGCATTGTTCTATTCTTTCTTCTTTCATTGGTCTTAGCAATTGATTTAAATGAAGCGCATAATAACCGGGCTTAAGAGAAAGACAATCCATTTCTTCATACTCTAATCCATAAGCCCTTGGGCTTACTACCATCACATAAGGAAGATAAAAGAGCGGATAAAGGCTTTTTTGCTTTTGGAGCTGAGCTAATTGGGATACCCCCTGTCCCCAATCCTCACCTAAAACCGAGATTTTAAGCCCTCCCCATCTTCTTCCCACTGCTTCATTAAAGTAGGTTAAATAATCCGGAAAGCTAAGAACCGAGCTGAGCCCAAACCAGACGCAAACTAAGCCCAGAATTAGTTTAGCTCGGAGGCTAACTAATAGATTCTCTTTGAGCAGTCCTGAGATAAATATAAAAATTAAAGGATAAGCCATAAGTAAATGTCTGATTCCAATCTCCTTGCGATTGAAAAGGATAAACCAGCCAAAGAACCAGACGATAGGTAAAAGCAAAAAAATCCCGATTAGAAATGATTGTTGATTAATTTTTTTCCATTGCCAGATTCTTAAGCCTAAAAGGATAAAAAGAGCTATTGGGGTCTTTATCAAGAATAGGATTGGATAATAATACCACCATCCATTTAGTCCGGTTTTACCTAAAAAGTAAAGCTCATGCTCGTGTTGTTCAGTTAGGATTAAGGTCCGAGCCAAGCCATAGAAAAAAGTCCGAGGAGGAAGCGGAATTTGAGCCAGGAGATTAATTATCCCGCATTTTATCTCTGCGGTTAGTTTTCCTGATTCACATATCTCATTTTTCAATAAGCTGGAAAAATTCCAGTTCACGCCTATCTCCAATCCATATCCTAACCAGATGATAAGCCAAGAGCCCAAAAATATAATCAGTAAAGACCAGAGATTCAGGTAAAAATCCGGAAGTCTAATTTGGCACCAGCTTAACTTTAGATGGTTTTTTTTCATTCTGGCAAAACCGAGCGTCCAAATAATAAGATACAAAGGATAAAGCAGAATCGCAGTGAACTTGCTGAGCTGGGCTAAGCCTAAAAATATCACTGCTAAAATAAAATTAGCCGGACCCGGGTTCTTGAATAGCTGAAAATAAAAATAAAGAGAAAGCAGAATAAATAAACTCGCGCCTAAATCATTAGTGACGAGATGGCTATGGGCTAAGATATTGGGACAGAAGCTATAAAGAAAGAGAGCAAAAAGCCCAGCCTTTGGTCCATAAATTTTTTTAGCCCAGATAAAAACCAATACCCCGAGCAAAAGCGAGAGGATGAGGGTCGGAATCCTTGCCCGGTCTATAATTTTTTTAGGGTCAGAGTTTAATCGGGAAAGCAAGAGATGGGCAAAGGCATTTCTCCGGTCTGAGGGGTCCATCTTGCGAGAAAGAGAGACCAGTTCTGGATTGGGTAGATTGATTTCCGGCAGTGTGAGCAAAGCCAAGCCATTGATAAAGTTAATCAAGGGAGGATGAGAGACCGCAAAGCTCTGGTCTTGAAAAAATATCAGCCCCGCGCCCCGGGCTAAATGAAAAGGCTCATCCGCAATCACCGCGGTTCTCCGAGCGCTGGTATAGGAAAGAATAAAATGAATTACTAAAAGCAGGCTTGCCCAAGCCCAAATTTCTTTTTTTCCAAAAAGCCTTTTTTGCCCGGTTTCCATTTTCATTTTATTTTAAGAGAAAAAAGTATTTTCACCAATTTTGATTTGGTTTGAAACTTGTAATCAAAAAAAGTTGACCTAAAATATAGGATTGATGAGCTTAAAAGAAAAAATTGCGGTTTGGGGGTTTTCTATAGCAAGTTTTTTGGCAATGGGGTTTCTTTTTAATCTGATTCTTCATTACCCTTTAAATTCGCAGAGCTCAGAAATAGACCAGATGATTGCGGTCTTGGAAAGAAATCCCAATGTGGATAAAGAACAACTTGATATAGAGAAAAAACTGGCAAAAGCAGAAGATATCTGGATGGACCATAAAAAAATTTTAGACCAGCTACTGAGTTTAAGCCCCCAAAAGATAACCACTTAACCGAGGACCAGATTCATCGGCTCTATCAGATAGTTGAGCATTGCTGGAGCGAATTTAGGAAATTCAACCGAGGATATGCGAACCGGCAGACCTCTGGTTTTGGCAAAGCCGCGGTGATTTATTTTTTTGGCGGGACAGTTCTTGACCTATGCACCATAGAGGGAAAGGTTCAGACCCAGATGACCGATGAGGAATTTGACTGGGTCACAGAAAGAATGTGGGAAACCGCACTGTTTGCGGTAAATAGAAAAATAGCTTCTGGCAAGGTGAAAGAGGAAGAGAAAGAGCGACTCTATAGAGCGCGGGAACAGTTATGTCATATGCTCAGACTGATTAAGGAAGAAAATAATCAGATTAAATTGCTTCCAGAAAAACTCAAGCTCTCAAAAATTCCCAGACATAATGTCCAATTATTTTTGCAGTTTAAAGATGAGTTTCGCTGGCAGGATGTGAATTTTCGGGAGATAGAATTTGATGAGCAGGATATTATGCGCTCTGCTCAAGTTTTGCCAGAATAGCCCAATAACTCCCAGGCTTCTCTTGCCTCGGTCCGACTGAGCCAGAGTTTCTCTTCTATTGCCAAAAGCAAAGGCATAAAAGTCCCCTGGTCCAGAGCAGAAATCATCACCGCCTCTGGAAAACGCTTAGAAAGCAAGCGTTCCCTGGTCTGCTCAATCAGGTCTATTTTATTAAGCACTAAAATCCTGGGCTTCTGTTCCAAGCCTAAGTCTGAAATAATTTTTTCAACCGTCTGGATTTGCTCTTCAAGCTCTGGGCTGGAAGCATCCGCAATATGAATCAGTAAGTCTGCATCCTCAAGCTCTTCCAAGGTGGCACGAAAAGTGTTGAACAATTCCTTGGGCAAATTCCTGATAAACCCGACCGTGTCTGTAATAATCAGCTCCCTTTCTCTGGGGAAACGAATCCGTCTGCTGGTGGGGTCAAGAGTAGCAAAAAGTTTATCCTCAGCCTTCACCTGACTATTAGTCAAGGCATTTAAAAGCGTGCTTTTCCCAGCATTGGTATATCCGACAATACTCACAATCCTCACCTGTCTCCGGGTGCGGAGCGCCCTTTTTTGACTCCGAGACCTCCTAACCTGCTCCAGCTCTTGTTCCAACCTCCGAATCCGCTCCTTGATTTTTCTCCGGTCTATCTCTAACTTGGTCTCCCCAGGTCCACGGGTGCCAATCCCTCCGACCAACTGGCTCATCTCTTTCCCTAATCCTACCAGCCGAGGCAACATATACCGATACTGAGCCAGTTCCACCTGAATTTTCCCTTCCCGACTTTGCGCCCGTTGAGCAAAGATATCCAGAATTAATTGGGTGCGGTCAACCGCCTTTAAACCCGTGTAATCCTCAATTGCATTTATCTGCGCAGGACTAAGCTCATGGTCAAATACTAAAGTCTCCGCTCCTAATTGCATGGCTCTAATGGTAATCTCTTCCAGCTTCCCCTCTCCCACCAGATACCGAGAATGATAATGCTCCCGATGTTGAATCACTGAATCCAAAACCGCCACCCCTGCGCTCTTTGCTAATGCCCGAAGTTCTGCCATTTCCGGTTCAATTCTCCATTTATTAATCTGTGCTCCCTTTTTTTTGCTTAGCACCACTTTAACCAGAATCACCCCTTCCTGACCAACTGGTTTGTTTTTAATCCGGGTGCGTGCAAACTCCTCCTCCAAAGCCCGAACCAGTTCCTGAAAATCAAGCTCTAACTGCCCGGGCGGAAAAGCAGGATAAAACTCAAACCCTTGCCCCGCTTGATTATCCGGCTTAAGATGAACCAGATAACTTTGCCCCGGATAGCCGTTCTCATCCACCTTCACCTTGAGCACTAAATCCAGCTTTAACAAAATCAGGTCTGCCAGCTCCTGCCTGGAAAATTCCTCATTTTTAAAACAGGTTTGAAGCAAACGCAGTCCCCGCAACTGGGTGGGAGCGACTCGCTCTTTTTTAAGTTGCTCAAAAAAAATTAACCGCTCCTCTCCCACTATCACATATTCAATGGCACCACTTCGGTTGACCAATACCCCTAATTTTTTGTTCAATTGATGACTTAACCCACAAAGCTCCCGATTAAATTGATGAGTGGAGATAAAGTTGGAAGGTAATTTTCGCCGGTAAAGCCTCTCCAGCCCCTTTTGTTCAGAAGAACTTAACCCGGAGATATTTCCGTATAGTTTATTATTCACCGGGCACTGTTTTTGCCTCCATTAAAAACCCCTTCCCCGTAAGAATGGGGTAAGCTTTCAAATCTGGAGCGGGAGACGGGATTTGAACCCGCGACGTCCAGCTTGGGAAGCTGACATTCTACCACTGAATTACTCCCGCATGTTCCTAACATCAATATAAACTTCTATTTTCTTGATGTCAAGTTTAAGAATAATCAGGCAGGGGTAAGATTTTTATTTAATGCCCAAGCTGATTGACCCAATGAGCTTAATTCAGATTTTGCTAATCCTTTAGGAATCAGGTAAAGTTTTATCAAGAGCGCCGAGGGCAAAAAATGAAAAAAAGAGCGATTTTAAGTCTATTGTTTTTATCCTTGATTCCTTTTACCATCATCCTTGGGTTTCATTTAATTTATCTTCCTGGCTTTCCTCAATCGGAAAAAATATCACGCTACCTCCGCCAATCGGAAAAAGCTAAAAATCATTATCTTGAGAACGGGGAATTCCGAAGCAGAACCTGGCTGGACGCCGAGCACTGGCAATTAGAAATTTTAGGAAAATCTATCCCGGTCTCAGTTCCTTCCTGCTGGAATTCTATTCCGGGATTGGAACATTACCAAGGAAAAGCTAAATATCTTTATCCCTTACCAGAATGGAAAAATAATAAACGAAAATTTTTATGCTTCCGAGCTGTTTCCTATTTTTCCAAAGTTTCTCTGGTCGCTTATGATGAGAATTCTGGGCTGATTGAAGAGATTTTGATTGGCGAGCACCAAGGCGCCTATACCCCTTTTGAATTTGAAATTACCAATCGGCTGAAAGAGATTGAGCTACTGAATCCTACTCAGTTAGTATTATCAGTTGAGGTTGATAATAGGCTTTCCAGAAAAACTCTGCCCGGCAAATATCAAGGCTGGAAGCATATCGGCGGGATTTATCAGGAGGTATATTTAGAGGAGCGGGGGCAAATTTTTATCAAAGAGGTAAAAATAACTGCTGAGCCTGATTTTCGTGTTGGCAAGCTGGGGCTGGAGATTAAGCTGGACAATGCTTTTCAGCAAAAAGGGAATTTTGGGCTGGAAATTGAGGTTTCTGGGCTCAAAGAAAAATGGATAAAGAGAAAACCTTTTAAGTTATCTGGGGAGCAGGAGTTTGGATTATCTTTTCAAGAGAGGATTTATGGAGTAAAGCCTTGGAGCCCAGAAAAGCCAGCTCTTTATGGACTTTTCATCAGAATTTTTGAGCAGACCCCTTCTGGCGATAATCTTATTGACCAGCAGGAATATAGAATAGGTTTTCGGAGAATTTGGGCAGAGGGGAATCAGATTTATTTAAATGGACAGCGGATTAAAATTAAAGGCATTAGTCGGCATCATTTTTATCCATTTTATTATCAGAGCATCCCCAAAGAATTGATTGAAGAAGATTTTAGAAAAATTAAGGAGTTAGGCGCAAATCTGGTTCGGTTGGGTCATTATCCCAATCATCCGTTTGTTTTAAAAGTTTGCGATGAGTTAGGCTTATTGGTCTGGGAGGAGATACCTGCTTGGGGAAAGTTAAGTCCGGATTATGGCTCAGAGCAAGTGATTGAACTGGCTAAAAGCCAGCTCAAAGAGATGTTAATTCGGGACCGGAATCATCCCAGCTTGGTTCTGATTGGATTGGCTAATGAGATTCCCTCAAACTCTGAAACGGGGGAGAAATTTATTAAAGAGTTAGCGGAGTTCTCAAGACCATTGCTCAGCGGACAATTATTAACCATTGCCAGCGACCAATTTGAAAAAGACCAGGCGGTAAAATATATAGACCTGATTGGCTTCAATTGTTATTTTGGCTGGTATGGAGGAAAAATTGACCAGTTAAAAACCAAACTCAATCTTATAAGAAAAACCTTTCCAGCTAAAACAATTTTAGTGAGCGAATATGGTGCGGATGCGGTCTTAGGCAGGCATGGCGCAATCGGAGATATTTGGACTGAAGAAAATCAGGTGCGATTTTTGGAAGCAAGCTATAAAATTATTGAAAATATTCCCGAAATCGCGGGAGGAATTATCTGGCTTTTTGCGGACTATCCGGACCCGATTCGGGTCTTTAATCCAGAGCCTTTTGTTAACCAAAAAGGGCTCTTAGACCAAAATCGCAAGGAAAAGCTCGGATTTCAGATAGCTCGCTCCTTATATTTGGGCTTGCCGATTTCTTATTATGCCCGGAGCCAGCTTTTCCCCAGAATCCGAGATGGAGCCTTGTCCAGTCTGGTGATAATGATGTTTTTATTTGGACTATTCAGTCCTATTCCAGAGAGGTGGGTGTTAATCATTCCTTCAATCCGCTTACCGGGGAAGCTTTTGAAAAGAGCGATTCGGATTATTGCTTTCCAAACCTTAATTTATGAGCTGATTTTTAGGGGCTATCTTTCTCATCAACCACTTGCCTTACCAATAAGTTTTTCTTATCCGTCTATGAAACTGCTTGAGTTTATTTTTAATTCTGATTTTAGGTTTTTGTTCATCTTTTTCGGTTTGCTCTGGCTTTGGTGTTTGATGAGCCAATTTTTTTTATTATTCAATTTGGATAAATTTCAGAGACATCCTTTTGAATTGAGTTTAGGAATCGGCGACCCATTTTCTTTGATTTTCCCTTACCCCTTGGTCGCATTTTTTCCAATTCTGGTCTGTCTCTCCTTAAATCTTCCTAATCTGGTTTTGTCCCGGAGTTTTCAGAACCAGTTCACCACTTTGCCCTGGTTATTTTTTCAGATAAGTTATTTCTTTCTTTTGGGATTTGGTTTGATAAAAATTATTCTGGTATTAAGCAAGGGATTAGGGATTAGCTGGGCAAAGGCTTTTTTAGTGGTTATTTTTTATTCCATATTGATTTATCTGATTTTGGCGATTTGGGGGATGATGCTGATTATTTTTTGAGCTGGCTTTTGAGAATTAAATTTTGGGTTTATAATCTGGCAAGATGAAAAAAGATGCGGTTCAAATCGTAAAAAGACTCCGCCAGAAGGGCTACCAAGCCTATCTGGTGGGAGGTTGTGTCCGGGATTTATTGCTTAAAATTAAGCCCCAGGACTGGGATATAGCGACCAATGCCAAGCCGGAAGAGGTTCAAAGGCTATTTAAGAAGACTATTTTAGTGGGAGCTAAATTCGGAGTGGTGATTGTTCGGATGAGGCACAAAAATTATGAGGTAGCAACTTTTAGAACTGATTTGGATTATAAGGATGGAAGGCATCCGTTTTCGGTAAAATTTTCCAGCGCAGAAGAGGACGCAAAGCGGAGGGATTTTACCATCAATGGACTTTTCTATGACCCGATAGCAAATCAGGTGATTGATTTTGTTGGCGGAGAGCAGGATTTAAAGAAGGGCATTATCCGGGCGATCGGCGAGCCAGAGCGAAGATTTTCTGAGGATAAGCTTCGTATGCTCAGGGCGGTCAGGTTTTCTGCCCGATTCAATTTTCCGATTGAGCCTAAGACCAAATCCGCAATAAAAAGCCACGCGCAAGAAATCCTGGAGGTTAGTCCGGAGCGGATTCGGGAAGAGCTGGAGATGATTTTCACTCAAAAAAATCCGGATATGGCTTTAGAATTGATGGATGAGCTTGGGCTCTTAAAAGTGATTTTGCCTGAGGTCGCAAAAATGAAAGGAGTTCAGCAACCTCCAGAATTTCATCCGGAAGGAGATGTGTTCACTCATACCAAGATAATGCTTTCTTTAGCCAAGAACCCAAGCCCAGAGCTTGCCTTTGGGATTTTATTGCATGATATTGGCAAGCCAGATACCTTCCAGCTTTTAGACCGAATCCGGTTTAATCGCCATAATGTCGTGGGCGCAGAGATTGCAGAAAAAATTTTAAAACGCTTGAGATTCTCTAATAAACAAATCAAGACCATTACCGCCCTGGTCAAGGAGCATCAGCGGTTTATGGATGTTTTTGAGATGCGGGAGAGCACCCTGAAGAGATTTTTATCCATAGAGCATTTTAATCTTCATCTGGAGCTTCATCGCTTGGATTGTCTTGCCAGCCATAAGGATTTAAGCGCCTACCGCTTTATCAAGGGGCGTTATCAAGAATTTTTAAAGGAGAGAGCAAAATTAAAATCCAAGCCCAAGCGGTTAATCACAGGTGATGATTTAATTGCCCTGGGCTTAAAGCCCGGACCTGTTTTTAAAGAAATCCTTAAAGAGTTAGAGGACGCGCAATTAGAAAATAAAATCAAAACTAAACCAATTGCCCTGGCTTATACCAAAAAGCTTATTAACCAACTGAGAAAAAGGGGAAAGATTGAATAGCTAAAGTAAAGAAAGGAGGGGAAAATGTTAAGCTCGGAAATCGCTCCCCAGTTCCAGCACAAGGAATATCTCATCCGAAGAAAAATTTTTACTCTCCTGGCCGCTAAATTCCATATTTATGATGAGGCTGGGAATTTGGTGTTTTTCTCTCGCCAAAAGCCGTTTCGGCTGAGAGAGGATTTCCGGGTCTATTCTGATGAGAGCCAGTCTCAGGAGCTTTTAGTCATCAAGACCCCGCAAATTCTGGATATTGGCGCAACCTATAAAGTGATAGATTCTATCAGCCAACAGCCAGTAGGCGCCTTGAGAAGAAAAGCGCTTAAATCTATCTTCCGCGATGAGTGGCTTTTTCTTTCTATGGATGGGAGCGAAATTGGCAAACTATCTGAGACCACGAGAAGCGCGCTTTTATCGCGGTTATTAGATTTTCGTCCATTTTTCTATATCCCCCAGAAATATCTGATTAGTGATGCTAATGGTCAAGAGGTGGCAAGGATAGAACAAAACTATAACCCTTTTGTTTTAAAATATAGATTGAGCATTATCCAGGCTTCTCCTACTATTGACCCTCGGCTGATAATTGCCTGCGGAATTTTACTGGCTGGGATAGAACGAAGACAGCGGGGCGGATAATTAAACTTTAACTGCTTTCCATTTTCCTTTTTTGATGGAGGCGGAAAGGAAAATCGCTCGGAATAAGAAATCTGGAATCTGGGTAAGCCAGAGCCAATGAACTGAAACGGAAAATTTCTTCCAGAGTAAAACCGCTAAACCAATTCTGAAAATATACATTCCCAGGCTCTGAACAATCATTGGCGAGACCGAATAACCTGCACCTCTTAAGGCACCTGCTTGGACAAAGCTCATTGCCATTAGCGGTTGACAGATGGCAATGACTTGAAGATAAAGCTTTGCCAGTTCCACGGTTAGCTCAGAGCTTTGCGGGAAAAGCAAAATAATTAGGGGGCGGGCAAAAAAGAAAATAAGGATACTGATTAAGCTCATTATCAATAAAGAGGCTCGGGTATTTATCTGGACCGCGATTTCTGCCAAATCTGGTTTTTTGGCGCCTAAACACATTCCCACCAAAGTGGTGACCGAGGCATTATAACCCATTGCTGGAAGTTGAGAAAAATTGAGAATGGTCAAACCAATAATATAAGAGGCGCTGGCTTCAGTGCCATAATGATTAACAATTGAGACAAAGCCAATCAAGCCTAATTGAATCAGCTCCCATTCTATTGCAGTGGGACCACCGATTTTAACAATTCGCTTGATTACCTCCCAGTTAAGCCTAAAACCAAAAAAGCTAATTGGGATAATGGTCAGCTTAAAGGCAAAAAGCAAAATAAACATTATCAAAGCCAAACTAAAGCCACTCACCATTGCCAGACTCGCACCCTCAATCCCCATTTTCGGCAAGCCCCACTTTCCGAACACCAAAAGATATTGAAAAAAGATATTAAGCAGAGTATTGACAACCTGAATAACCATTGGGGTTCTGGTATCGCCAGCCCCCCGGAGTCCTGCACCCAAAAAAAAGCTAATAGACGCAGGCACAAGTCCCGCAAATAAAATTTTCATAAACACCACTGCTTCTTTAATCACTTCTGGCGGACTATTCAAAAGTTGGAAAATCGGTCTTGCTAATAATATACCAGCGATGCTGAAGACCATAGACACCAAAGTGCCAAAATAAACCCCTTGCCCAAAAATCCGACTGGCTTCTTTTATATTCCCTGCACCCATCTCCCGAGCTATCAATGCCACCATCCCCACGCTGATGCTTGCCAAGCCCATCACAATCGTGAAAAAAATCATCTGTCCGATTCCAAGTGCGGCTAAACTACTCTCGCTTAATGTGCCCACCATCACTCTACTTAAAAGAATCATAGAGGTCATCACTCCCTGACCAATAAAAACTGGCCAAGCCAGCCTCCAGCTCTCTTGCCAGAGAAATTTTTTTTCCTCCCCAGCTGGAACGATAAAGCCGACCTCATTATTAGATTTAGCCATTGAAAGCCCAGTAAAATTAGCTTTTAGATTTGGTTAATCCGGACTTTATTGCTCGGCAAAATTTTTCAACTTCTTCAAAAAGGCTCTGCCCACCCCCATATTGTTCAATAATACTTACCAGCGCGCTTCCCACCACTACCGCATCTGCTATTTTTCCCAATGCTTGGGCTTGCCCTGGGGTAGATACTCCAAATCCTACCGCAATAGGTAGTTTGGTAATTTTCTTAACTTTAGCCAAATTCTCGCTAATATCTTTTGGTAGTTCCTTCCTTGCGCCCGTGATGCCGGTCACTGAAACATAATAAATAAAGCCAGAAGAATTTTTGCTAATTGCTTTCAGACGGGAGCTATTACTGGTGGGTGTGGCTAAAAGAATTAAATTGATTCCTATTTTCTTGCATAACTTAGCCAGATTCTCGCTTTCCTCCACTGGTAGGTCAACCACCAAAATTCCATCTATTCCCACTTCCTTCAACCTTTTCACCAGGCGTTCCTCACCATACTTGAAAATCGGGTTGTAATAACTGAACAAAAGAAGCGGAACCTGAGAGCGAGTTCGGACTCTTTCCACCATTCCCAAAATATCATCCAAGCTAAAATAATTTTTAAGAGCCCGCTGGCTGGCGCGTTGAATCGTGGGACCATCCGCAGTCGGGTCAGAGAAAGGCACCCCTAACTCTATTATATCTGCGCCTGCTTGCTCCAGCTTGAGAATCAATTGCTCTGTGATTTTCAGTTTGGGGTCCCCCGCGGTCAGGTAAAGAATCAATCCCGATTGATTTTTTAATTTAAGCTCTTTAAATTTTTCCTCTATTCTGGTCATTGGTCTGATATTTTATTTAAATAATCCCCTTCCTGCAAATCATAGAACCAAAGTGCTCCTCTTGCTTAGCAGAAAGAGTTAATCTAAAATTGTCCAAGATAAATTGGAAAAGCAGAAGATAAATTTTTTATATTTATTTTTGACTCTAATCAGTTGTTTGGCAGTGCTTTTTCCAATTCTCTGGTTCGGCTTTGGCTCGGACCAGGGATTATATTCTTATGGTGCTTGGCTCTGGAGAAAATTTGGTCTAATTCCTTATCTTCATTGCTTTGACCATAATTTTCCCGGGATTTTTCTAATTCATTATTGGGCGCAAACCATTTTGGGAGAAAGCATTACTGGTCTTCGCTTTTTTGACCTCATCTGGCAGGTTTTCACTATAACAATGCTTTATTTAATTTCCAGCTTTCTGGCGGAAAGCCCAAGAGCAGGATTTTTTAGCGCTCTATTTTATTCCATTTTTTATGTTCAGCTGGGTCCCTGGGATACCGCTCAACGAGATGGATTTTTACTCCTCATTTATTTATTAGCCTTCTGGCTTGTGATATTACATCAGGGCATTTTGTCCAGAATTTTTGCTGGCATAATTTTAGGCTTTGGATTCTTAATTAAGCCCATTGCCTTGATTTTAATCGGAATCTTTTCTATTCAGATTTTAACAGATAAAAAATTAAAATGGCGCCCTGGGCTTTTCTTCCTCTTTTCCTCCTCGCTCCCCTTTTTATTCATTATTCTTTATTACTATCATAAATCCGCACTTGATTATTTATGGGAAGCGATTTTTCAATATAGCCTCGGTTCTTATTCTACTGACCTATTTAGTTCATCTTCAGCAACCATGCGAGGAATTTTTTTAGTAAGATTTTTAGATAATAATCTACTGATGATTTTAGGAGGGTTGCTGGTTTTCATTTTCAGAAAAAAACTGGGGGTTGAGAAAAAAAATTTTATCCTGTGGCTTTTAATGATTTTTTTAGGTGTTTATTTTGGTTATTGGGTTCAGGGCAAGTTCTATTTTTATCAACAGGTTCCGGTCTGGGGGATTTTAGCCATTTTTAGTGGAATAGGATTTAGCGTCTGCCTTGATTTTATCTCAGAAAAATGGAACATCCAAAATAAACAGAAAAGTATCAGCTTTTGCTTTAGTGCTATTTTGATTATAGTTAGCTTTGCGCTGGTCAGCCCTGAAAACTGGAAATTTATAGCTAAAATTTTACCTAATTCCCCAAGCTCGGGGCAACGCTTTTATCCCTTTTATGAAATATGTGCCTTAGCCGGAGATTTTTTAAGAGAAAATACTAAGCAACAAGATAAAATCCAGGTCTGGGGAGGGGAAGCAATTATAAATTATCTGGCAAAGCGCCAAGCTCCTTCTCGTTTTCCAAGCACCTTGCATTTAATCATTAATCCCGGGATTCAAAATAAATCCCTGGTTCAAATAAAATTCGCCAGAGAGCTATTAAAAAGTTTAGAAAACCATCCCCCAATTTATTTCCTGGTAGAGACCCATACTCATATTGGCTTTGGCGTGTCAAGCGATAAGGAGAGCCTGATTAAAGAATTCCCAGAAATCTATAATTTTCTCCTCCAAAACTATTATCTGGAATATAAAATGGGATTTATTGAGTTTTATCGCTTAAAATCTTCTCTGAAAGACCTTCCTCAACCTCCACAAAAACCAGAATAGCACCGGCAGGCAACTAAACGCAAGGTTCTCAAGGTTCGCAGTTCTTGTCAGCTGACATCCACAACCTAACTGCTCGTAGACCTCAATCAGACTCTCCGCAATCTCACTATAATTAACCCCATCATCCACCATTAAGCCAATCAAATAATCCCCGGAAACAGGAGGGTTAAATAAAACCGTTGCGCCAGTCTCATTCTCAAGCTCCAAGCTGGTTGCGCCATCTATCAAAAACCAATGATAATTAAGCGGAGAATTCTCTGGGTCATAAGAACCAGTTCCATAAAGCATAAGCTCCTCGCCAGGTTTAATTCTTGCAGACGCAGGGTAGATATATGCAATCGGCAATTCATTTCCAATCTCCTTGACCAAAAGCGCCTGTCTCATAGAGCCGACCTTATCATTCCCAAGCTTCATCTCCAACTGGTAGCTATCCGGGGAAAGCTGGGACATATCTAATTCCAGGCTCACCAAATTTTCGCTCAGAAACTCGAGATTAGAAACCGCATTAATTTCTTCTCCACTGGTCTCTGAAATAATTCTAAGCTCAAATGGTTCTCTAAAC
>Ga0123519_10005221_pt1 | contig 20786 bp, 20 predicted proteins | sample YelNatPaOPRAMG02_FD_87396 | JGI IMG/M metagenome (GOLD analysis project Ga0123519, IMG submission 87396) | Hot spring microbial communities from Yellowstone National Park - Yellowstone National Park OP-RAMG-02 (version 2) | ecosystem: Environmental > Aquatic > Thermal springs > Hot (42-90C) ...
CACGATTGGGTGCGGCGGGGCGCAGGTGAATCCCGGGGACATCGTGGGATGTGATGACGATGGCGTTGTGGTCGTGCCGATCGACGTCGCCGAGGAGGTCGCGGTGCACGCGCGCGCCGTGCTGCTGGCAGACATGCGCGGTCGCAGGCGGCTGTATGAGAAGCTCGGCCTGCCGCCGGACGAGACCGTGAACTACGAGGAGGTCGAGGCCTACTACCGGACCTTGTAGGCTTGCGCCCACCATGTCATGCGGGGGGCACCGGCGCGGCCGGCCAGCGCCCCTGGAAAGCTTCGCCGCGTCGCCTGGCTCGGCGAAGCTCAGGGGGGATCGCCCTTCCGGTCAGTCCAGCGGCTGGAACGTGGTCCTCAGGTCCTGGGCTCGACTGGTCTCGGCAGAGCGGTAGGCGGATTCGAAGATGTCGATGACGTGGCGGGCGTGCTCGGCCGTAGCGATCGAGGGCTTGCCGTCGAGGACCCAGTCGACGAGCTGCATTATGTCCTCGAAGACATGCGACTCCGGCATCTTCGCGTGCTCGCCGAGGACGTGGGGCTGGTGATCTCCCTCCTGTACCGCCGACTCGCCGTTGACGGCGCGGCCGATCACGGAGCCATCGGTACCGAAGATGCTGGGCTGGAAGCCCTGGATCACCGAGCCGGCGACGGTGCCGTAGACGACGCCGAAGACGGCGTTGCCGAAGTCGAGGGTCATGAACGTGTTGTCGTCCATCTCACAGGCGATCTTGCGGCCCCGATACTCGCGCGCGGGCACCGCCAGCCCCGAGAAAGCCGTCACTCGCTTTGCCGGCCCGATGATCCCCGTCAGCACGTGCAGAGGGTAGACCGTCACGTCGTAAAGCGGCCCTCCGCCCGGGCGCTTGAAGTACCACGTCGGGTCGACATCGGTGAGGATGTCGTCGCCGGTCCGGAACTCCTCCTCGAGGTGGTACGTGCTGATTGCAGCGCCGGCCACGGCCCACACGAGGCGCCCGATGGCGCCCTCGCGGATGCGGCGGCGGATGCGCTGGTTGTGCGGATGCAACATCATGCCGGGCGAGGCGACCAGGCGCACTCCCTTCCGGGCGGCGCGCTCGATCATCTCATCACACTGGGCCACGGTCGTCGCCATCGTCTTGTTGAAGTGGACGTGCTTCCCGGCCTCAATCGCGGCGAGGCCCTGCTCATAGTGGATCCCGATAGGCGAGCAGATGGTGACGGCATCCACTGCAGGGTCGGCCAGGAGATCCTCATATCGCTCGTATGACCGGGCGACTCCGTACTTCTCCGCGGCGGCCTTCGCCCGGCCGGGCACCGGGTCGCACACGGCCGCCAGGCGGACGCGGTGCTGTACATCTGGGAGCGAGAGGTGGATCAGCGCGCCGCGTATGCCAATCGCGCCAGCCCCGACGACACCTATTCCCAGTGGGGCACTCACGGTCTCACACCCTCCTTTCGCCTTCGGGTTGGTGGCGCAGGTCGCGCCAGGACGTCTTGTGCACCCAGCCGACCGCCTCCCGCAGGCGCCGGTTGGAGAGCAGGCTGGCATGGCCCTCGACGTCTCGGAGCCTGGGCAGATACTCGGGTTTGAATCGCGCGACGAGCTCTCGCGTGGGTTCCAGGGCCGTCGTATCATCCGCGTTGCAGAAGTAGACGCCGTGCGGCTCGATGGCGTGCGCCTTTTCCATCAGCAGCCGGTGTGCCGAGGCGACGTCCTCGCTGCCAACCCACGCGTAGAGCCACTCGTCCCATCCGGTCGCCGGCGCGGCGTTCTCGGCAATGCGCCGGCGGCGCTCGGGTGGGCAGATGCCGGCGGAGCGCAGGGCATACGTCCGCATGCCGTAGGCGCGTGTGTACATCGCCAGAAGCTCCTCTCCGACGAGCTTGCTGTAGGAATAGGAGTCCTCGACATCGCTGGGGTGTTCCTCGTCGACTGGCAGGTAGCGATAGGGGAACTCGCGGCCGCTAATGCGGAAGCCGTGGCCGAGGGCGCAGTTGCTGCCGGCCATGACGAAGACGCGGATTCCGCGCTCCCGTGCGGCCTCGAGCAGGTAGTAGGTTCCCATGATGTTGGTGCGCATCGTCTCATCGAAGGGCACGCCGCGCTCCGCGGCCCGCTGGCGCGACTCCGGGTGGTCGGTGGGGTAGGGAGTGGCGGCGAGATGGTGGATTGCGTCGAAGCCGCCCTCGGTGGCGCGCATGCAGTCCTCGAAGCTGGTGATATCCCCGCGGACCCAGGGCCAGCGGTCGGCCGCGGCCGGCCGGGAGCGCGACATGAGCACGAGGTCGTGGCCAGCCGCCTCCAGGTCCGCCACAACGAACGCTCCGAGCCGCCCGCTCGCGCCCGTAACCAGAGCTTTCATGCATTCCTCCTGCGCCGCCTGGGCGCAAGCGGTTCGTTTCGCTCGCCGCGGTCCGCGTCCTCCTGGCGCGAGGCGAGGGACCGTGGCGCTTGCGTCGAAGGCCAGCGCGGGCAAGGAGTGGACAGCGTGACAGGGTACGAGCGTTTCATGGCGGCGCTGCGGCGCGAGGAGCCGGATGTCGTTCCCCAGTGGGAACTCATCGTGAACGAACCGACGCTCTCGGCATGGGGTGCGACCTCGCTGGAGGACTTTGTCGAGCAGGAGGACCTCGACGCGATCACCGTCTTCGAGGACATGCCCCTGCGCGAGCTGGGCGGCGAGGCGGGGGAGGTGACGTGGCGCGGGCGAACGCTCGAGGATGCGGGCGAGCGGCGCATGGTCGACGAGTGGGGAATCGTGTGGGGGATGACGCAGTTCGGCATCCCATACCCGGTGAGCGGGCCCATCGGCAGCGAGGCCGACCTGCGCGCATACGAGCCGCCGGACCCGGAAGCGGACTATCGGCTTGCGTCGCTGCGGTCGGCCGTGCAGCGGTTCAAGGGGCGGAAGGCCATCGTGTTCCTGACACACGACGGATTCGAGTTTCCGCACATGCTGAGAGGTGGGATGCAGAACCTGATGCTCGACTACGTCGATTGCCCCCGGCTGGCGCACGCGGTTGCTGAGCTGGCCATCGACTACAAGGTGCGACTGCTGCGCCGGGCGGTGGAGGCGGGGGCCGACGTGATCGTGTCGGGTGATGACTACGCCGGCCGTCACGGCACGTTCATGTCGCCCCGCGACTTCCGCCAGTTCGTCCTGCCCTACCTGCGGCGAAGCATAGAAGCCGCGCACGCGGCGGGAGCTTTGTTCATCAAGCACACCGATGGGAACATCTGGTCGATCCTGCCGGATATGGTGGAGGCAGGCATCGACGCAATCGACCCGCTCGAGCCGGTCGCGGGGATGGATATCGGGGAGGCGAAGCGCCGATTTGGGGACCGGATTGCGCTGGTAGGAAACGTGGACTGCACCGGGCTGCTTCCCCACGGCACGCCGACCGAGGTGGAGGAGGCGGTGAAGGAGACGATTGCGAAGGCATCCCCCGGGGGCGGGCACATCCTCGCCTCGAGCAACTCCATCCACCCGGCCGTGCGGCCGGAGAACTACCGGGCGATGGCCGAGGCCGGGCGGCGGTGGGGCGCGTACCCGCTCGCCCGCGACCTGGTGTCGGAGTACAGCAAGCGCGACTACATGGCGAAGTGGCGCGACCGCGCCGCGCGCTGAGCCGGCCGCGCCTCCTTGTCAGGCCCGGCGGCGGCTCAGCGCACGTAGCGACACTTCCGGTCGTCGCGGAGGCGGCCGCAGCCTCCCCCCAGCCGCGCTCCCGGGATGTAGTGGCGGCACTTCTCCCTCTCCTTCGGGCCCTTGGCGATGCAACGGCCGGTCTTGTCGACGTAGAACGGCTTGTAGAGGCGACCGCCGAAATAGATCGCGGCTGCGATTCCCAGCACCCCGATGATGGGCGCCCAGATCTTCGCGGGAACTTTCATCACGTCGCTGAGCAGCCACCACATGCCCACGAGCACCAGCAGCGGGGCGATCACGAGTATGGCGGTCATCAAGCCGGGGGGAAGGAGCGGTTCCTCGTCCTTCTGCTGTCGCATCGTCATCATGCCCTCTCCGAACTGCGCACATAGCGGCTGACAGCGCTGGCGACTCGCCAGGACGCCGCCGGAAAGACGCACGACTCAACACAGACGTCTGCGGATGGAGCGCACGGACCCTACGCGGCGGCCGTACGCTGCCACAGGATAGACTACCACCCCGGGCCCGTGAAGTCCTACCCGCTCTTCGAAGACGATCCACGGGAGGCAGCGGATGGCCGGCGGGCGCAGGGGAGCGCTCCTCAGCCGGACCCGGCCTTGTGTAGCTCGGCAGCATACGCCGCAGCGTCGAGGAGCTGGACGGTGTGTTCCGGGGAGCGGGGGGAGATCCGGACGATCCAGCCCTTCCCGTAGGGGTCCTGGTTGATCAGCTCCGGCTGCTTCGCAAGCGCATCATTGACGGCGATCACCGACCCGGCGACCGGGGCATAGACATAGGCCACCCCTTCACCGACTCCAGCGCGCAGATCTCGTCGCCGGCGTTCAGCTCGCGCCCGATCTCCGGCAGCTCGACGAAGACGATGTCCGTCAACTGCCCCTGGGCGTAGTCGGTGATGCCGACGGTCACGCCGTCGCTCTCGCGCCTTATCCATTCATGGGTCGCTGTGTACTGAAGGTCATCCGGGATGGTCATGCCCGCTTTCTCCGGGATCGGCGGTCCAACTCGGCCGGGTATGCGCCGGCAGCAGGCGCAGAGACATCAGCCTGGCGGGGACGGGTCTCCCTCTCACCTCTACGTCCACGGCGTCTCCGGGGCCGAGGCCGCCCGCCAGCGTTATGTAAGCCTGGCCGATCGCGCGGCCGAGATTGTGGGAGTAAGTTCCGCTTGTCACCGTTCCCACCTGCCGGCCGCGGTCCAGCACGCGGGCGCCCGCCCGGGCGACGCCAGGTCCTTCGACGACCAGGGCGATTCTGCGGCGCGCCGGCAGCGAGGAGGCGATTGCATCGCGGCCGATGAAATCGTCGCCCCACTCGATCGCCCAGCTCAGCCGCGCCTCCAGGGGCGTCGTCTTCTCGTCGATGTCCTGTCCCCAGAGGGGATAGCTCATCTCCTGGCGCAGCACATCGCGGGCGCCGAGCCCGGCCGGAAGCAGACCGCGGTCCCGGCCGGCCTCGCTCAGGGCCTGCCACGCCCGCGCGGCCTCGGGGGCGTCGCCGAACAGCTCGAAGCCATCCTCTCCCGTGTAGCCGGTCCTGGACAGCAGCACATCGGCGCCGCCCACGGCGGCGCGAGTGAAGGTAGCAAAGAGCTCAGGGACATCTCCCGCGACCCCGGCCGCGCGCAGGATCTCCTCCGCGCGGGGCCCCTGGAGGGCGAGCCCGAAGGTTCGCCCGGCGAGGTCCTCGATCTCCAGCGCAAAGGCCGACGTGCGCTCGCGCATCCACGCAAGGTCCTTCTGGTGGTTGGCGGCGTTGACCACGAGGCGGACGGCCTGCTCGGCTTCGACCATCACGAAGAGATCGTCGAGGATGCCTCCCTGGTCGTTGCACAAGAGGGCGTAGGCGCTGCAGCCGGGCGGGATCGCGCTAACGTCGCGCGTGAGCAGCCAGCGGCCTGCGCGCCTGCTCGGGCCGCCGCGCAGCCTCAGGTGGCCCATGTGTGAGATGTCGAAGAGGGCGGCGTCGCGCCGCGCTGCCCGCGTTTCCTCCGCGATGGAGCTGAACTGGACAGGCAGGCGCCATCCGGCGAACTCGACGAAGCGAGCGCCCGCGGCCGCATGGAGAGCTGCGAGAGGGGTTTCTCTCACGGGTTCTCCTTTCCGCCGGGTCGCCACCTGAGGTCGAGCTGCTTGGCGGCTGCGACCTCATCGAGGCGGCCCACAGGCGTAGACTGTGGCGCAGCGCGCAGCAGTTCGGGCGTCTCCTGCGCTTCCCGGGCAATCTGGAGCATGGCCTCGGCGAACGCGTCGAGGGTCTCGAGCGTCTCGGTCTCGGTGGGCTCAATCATGAGCGCCTCCGGCACTGTGAGGGGGAAGTAGATGGTGGGAGGATGGAACCCCAGGTCGATGAGGCGCTTGGCGATGTCCAGTGCGCGCACCCCGTGGGCTTTCTGCCGGGCGGCGGAGAGCACGAACTCATGCATGCAGCGGCCACCGTGCGAGGGCTCGTAGGCGTCGGCGAGCCGCCGCTTCAGGTAGTTCGCCGCAAGCACCGCGGCTGCGCTCACCTCGCGCAGGCCCTCGGTTCCGAGCTGGCGCAGGTAGGTATAGGCCCTGAGGACGACCAGGGCATTGCCGCCGAAGGCGTTGAGCCGGCCGATGCTCTTGGGGCGATCGTCCTCCAGCTCGAACTCCTCAGGGCCCTTGCGCACCAGCGGCAGAGGCAGATAGGGCTCCAGGGCCTCGACGACGCCGACGGGCCCGGACCCCGGGCCACCGCCGCCGTGGGGAGTGGAGAAGGTCTTATGCAGGTTGAGGTGCACGACGTCGAAGCCCATGTCACCGGGCCGGAAGCGCCCCGCCAGGGCGTTGAAGTTGGCGCCGTCGTAATAGGCCAGGCCGCCGACCTCGTGGACGAGTTGGCAAACCTCGCGGATCTCGCGCTCGAAAATGCCCAGGGTGTTCGGATTCGTCAGCATGATGCCGGCGACGTCGTCGTTGAGCAGGCCGCGGAGCGCGCGGAGATCCACCATGCCCTCCGGCGACGACGGGCAGGTGACGGTCCTGAAGCCGGCGAGCGCGGCCGTGGCCGGGTTCGTGCCGTGGGCGCTGTCGGGCACGATGACGGTGTTGCGCCGTTCGCCGCGGTCGACGTGGTAGCGGCGGATCATCAGCATACCGCACAGTTCACCCTGAGCGCCGGCCGCGGGCTGGAGGGTAAAGCGGGCGACGCCGCACAGCCTGGAGAGCATGCGCTCGGTCTCGTGAAGGAGGCGCAGCCAGCCCTGCGCGGCGCGGATCGGCCGCAGGGGATGGGCCGCTGAGAACTCGGGCCAGGCGGCGACCTGCTCGCCGATGCGTGGGTTGTACTTCATCGTGCACGAGCCCAGGGGATAGAACCCAACGTCGACGGCCCAGTTTTTTCGCGCCAGGTTGGTGTAGTGGCGAACGACCTCGCCCTCGGTGACCTGTGGCAGGGCCGGCGGCGTCTGCCGTCGGAGGCCCTCCGGAAGGGCGGCCAGGGACGGCGGGCTGGGACGGTCCTCCAGATAGCGCGTCCGCCGCCCGCTCCGGCCCTTCTCGAAGATCGTGCGCCCGTCGGGGTGTGCGGTCATGGCAGCGCCTCCTCCATTGCTGCCACCAGGCGATGGATCGCCGCCTCGGTGATGATTTCGGTGGCGCAAAACAGCATCTGCTGGCCGCCGCCGGGCCACCAGCGGCCCAGCGGAAGCCCGGAGATGATGCCGCGGTCCCACAGTTCGCGCTCGACATCTTCGGCGGGCACGGGCAGGTTGAGGACGAACTCGTTGAAGAAGGGCTGCCGGTAGGCCAGCGAACAGCCCGGCAGCGCGCAGAGCCGGTCGGCCAGCTCGTGGGCGATGGCGTAGCTGTGCTCGGCGACGGAGCGGAACCCCTCTGGCCCGAGCAGGGCCAGGTACACGGTTGCGGCCAGCGCGCAGAGGGCCTGGTTGGAGCAGATGTTGGAGGTGGCCCGCTCGCGCCGGATGTGCTGCTCCCGGGCCTGAAGGGTCATCACGTATCCCCGGCGGCCGGCCGCGTCATAGGCGCGGCCGGAAAGGCGGCCGGGCATCTGCCGGACGTGGGCCATCTTCGTCGCGAAGAGCCCCAGATAAGGCCCGCCGTAAGAGAGGGGGATTCCGAGCGGCTGGCCCTCGCCCACCGCGATATCCGCTCCGGCCTCGCCGGGAGAAGCGAGCAGCCCCAGGGCGATCGGATAGGCGGCCACGACGTACAGGGCGGGGTGGCCGGAGACGATTGCGCCCAGCTCTCGAATGGGCTCGATCAGGCCCAGGAAGTTGGGATTCTGGACGATGACCGCGGCCGCGTCGTCGTCCAGCAGAGGCGAGAGGGCGTCGGGGGTCGTGACTCCGTCCCGGAGGGGGACCCTTACGATCTCGGGCTCGACGTTGGCCGTGTAGGTCTTGACGACCTCCACCCACGCCGGGTGGACGGCCTCCGACACGAGCAGGCGGCGCCTCCCGGTCACCCGCATCGCCATCAGCGCCGCCTCGGCCAGCGCGGAGGCCCCGTCGTACATGGAGGCATTCGCGACCTCCATCCCCATCAGCTCGCAGACCATCGTCTGGTACTCGTACATGGCCTGGAGCGTGCCCTGGCTGACCTCGGCCTGGTAGGGGGTGTACGCGGTCAGAAACTCTCCCCGGCCTACGATGTGCGAGACCGCGGCTGGTATATAGTGCTCGTACGCCCCCGCGCCGCGGAAGCACGGCGTCTGGTCGGGCCGCCCGTTGAGGCGGGCCATATCCCAGAGCTGCCGGCGGAGCTCGAACTCGCTGGTGTGGGGGAGCTGGGGGACGTCGCCGGGGGGAAGCACGCCGCGGGCGTCCTCGAACAGCTCGTCGACGGACTGCAGCCCGAGGGCCTGCAGCATGTGGGCGATGTCCTCGCGGGTGTGGGGAATGTAACTCACCGGCTCTCCTCCTGTCCACCAGGCAGACGGGGAAGGCCCGGCCGCGCGCGCTGTCCCCGCCCGAAAGCATAAGGGGATGTTTTCACCGCGCACCCGCTAGCGGGACGAGCTTTCCCTGTACCACCCGATAACGACCTGGGAGGCCAGGTCTTCTCTGGTTATGCCGAGGCGGTCCTGCCATGGGGTGGCGTACTCGTCGACGAGGTCGCAGACCCTCTCCCAGCGCTTGCGCGCGGTCTTCTTGAGAAACTTCAGGCGCTCCTCACGCGTGTCTGGGAGAAAGTACTCCTTGAAGATGGCCCGGCCGGCCATGATGCCCGAGGCCCCGGCCTTCATTGCCATCTCGACCTGGGGGAGGAAGGCGTCGAAATCCACCCCGGCGCTGAGGAGCACCCACGGGCGGAGGGCCGCCCGGTCGAGTTGCTCCAGGTTCGCCCGGCAGCGGTCCCTGCCCATGGTGGGCAGGTGGCCGGGGAATTCCACCTTTAGCACGTCGCAGACCGGCCCCAGGCGCTTCACGGATTCGATCGCGTTGGACGGCTGGCGTTCGAGGTAGCTCGGGCTCGACTTGTCCTCCCCGGCCTGCTTGCGCGGGTACGACAGCTCCTCCACCAGCAGGAGGATGTCCTCCTGTTGGCACTCGTCGTGGATCTTGCGCACGAACTCGATCTGGGAGTCTGTCGCGGGAGCGTCCTCAGTGTCGAGGTAGACCAGCAGCTTCACGCCGTCAGCGCCGAAGCGCTTGATCTGGGCCACGCTCCAACCTGGCTCGACCTCGCCAGGAGACCCCGCCGGCTTCGATGCTTCCAGCCGGATGAGCAGCCCGGCCGACCGGGGGAGCGCGCCGCTGTTGAGCGCCTGACGCGCTCCGTACACCACGTCGAGAAGCACCGCGCTGGCCGCCTCGCCGAGGACCTCTGTGATGTCGCTCTTCGCCTCCACCAGTTCCTCGGGACGCGCCTGTCGGCCGCGCGCCTCGGAGATCATACGCACGAACGAGTTGTTCTGGTCGCAGGCGAGGACCTTGAAGCGGCCGTTGCTGTCAGTCACCCGCCGCAGCCCCATCAGCTTTCCGGGCGACATTTCCAGGAAGTGCTTCCTCGCCTCCACCAGGCTTCTTGCTTGTCCAGCCATGTTGCTATCACCTCCCGACAGCAGGGCGGCCGTGCCGCGGACACTGCCTCGACAGGACGCCTGCCGTCTGTTCTCCTCCAGTGAGCGAGTCTTGAACGGCTTGCTCGCTGCCCCCCGGCCTGATCGCCAGCAGTGCCGCGTCTGCCACCGCGCGCCCGCGATCCCGTGTCGGAGAGCACACGAGGGCGCCGGTGCGCCGCCGCCCTCGCGCTATCTCGCGTACAGCCCGACCAGCTCCGCCTGACCGATCACGTGGCCCTCCATCGCCCTGGATACTTCAGGTTCGCGGGCGCCGCCTGGCAGGTCGAGCTTGACGTCGAGGGCGTAGAGCACGAACTGGTAGTGGTGGTGCGGACCGACGGGAGGGCACGGCCCCATGTAGCCCACCTGGCCGCTGCTGTTCAGGCCCTGCCTGATGCCCTTCAGCTCCGGAACGGTCTCGGACTTCGGAACGCCCTCGGGCAACAGCCGCATGCCCGGGGGAATGCCGTAGAGCACCCAGTGGACCCAGGTGCCGGCCGGCGCGTCCGGGTCACTGCAGATCAGCGCCATCTCGACGGTGCCGGCTGGTGGCTCGCCCCAGGACAGGGGCGGGGAGACGTCCTCGCCTTCGCAAGTGTACTTCCGCGGGATCTCGCCGTCGTTCTCGAAGGCGTCGCTGGTGAGTGCCCATGGCACGCCAGGGGTCGGCTCGCTCTTGGCGGTCGGCGCGGCGCGAACCGGCTCGCGCCGCTCGTGTCCGCAGCCTGCCAGCGCCAACGCGCCCAGGCCGGCGACGAGCGCCAGGCCGGCCAGTCTCGACGCCGCCGCGCCGATGCAGCGCAAGGCCCGCCCACGACACATAACGACGCTCATGAAAACCTCCTCACCGCGGCGTCCATTGACCATACGACTTCTGCCGCACAGCGGCAATAGCTCCTATCTCACATTCGTGCCGCGGCGCCCCCGGCGCGGGCGGCCCTCCGGCTTGCGCCGTCAGCCCTGGTCACAGAGGGCGAAGGCGCGGCGAAGGGCTTCGACGACGTCCCCGCGGGGCTTGAACTCATGCCCGACGTAGAGGTCATAGCCGGTCGCCGCAATCGCCCGGCAGATGCCTGCGTAGTTGAGCTCCTGCGTGTCGTCCATGTCTTGGCGGCCGGGGTTGCCCGCGGTGTGGAAGTGCCCGATCCAGCGGATGTTGTCCCGGATGGTGCGGATGATGTCGCCCTCCATGATCTGCATGTGGTAGATGTCATACAGCAGCTTGACGCGGGGGCTGTCGACCAACTCACAGACGGCCACGCCCCACGCGGTGTGATCGCAGTTGTACCCGGGGTGGTCGACTTTGGAGTTCAGGAGCTCCAGGTTGAGGTTGACTCCCATCTCCTCGGCATAGGGCGCGATGCGGCGCAGCCCGTCGGCAGTGGCCTTGATCGCCTCCTGCTCGGTCAGATCGGGCTGGCGGTTTCCGCTCAGACAGATCAGCCCGCGTATGCCGTGACGCGCGGCCAGGTCTATGGAGACGCGCAGCTCCTCCTCGATCCGGTCGTGGTTGGAGCGCTTGTTCAGCCCGTCTGGCAGCGACGAGTGACCCACCATGCTGCACACGATCATGCCATGGCGCTTGGCGAGCTCGACCGTCTCCTCGAAGTGCTCGTCGCGCCCCCACATCTCGACCGCCGGGTAGCCGATCTCCGCTGCCGCCCTGAAGAGGTCGTCCAGGCTCATGTCTGTTGGCTTCATGATGGGGTAGCACACCGATTGCTTGATGCGCATGCGCTTGGCTCCCTTCTGCCCCGGACCGGAGGCCTCGCCCGCGCTCAGCAGGCAAGCCCGGCCATGCTGCGGCCTTTCTTGCGGCAGGCCAGCCCGCGTTCCTGCCGGCCCAACCCCGCACGCGGCGAAGGAGCAGAGCGCCGAGGGACCGAACCTGGGGAGCTGGACGAGGGCGAGGCCGGGTTGGCCGGCATGCGCGTCTGCGAGACCACCTGGAGGGAAGAGAGCGATGGACGCGAAGCGGCGCGCGCGGGCGCTGAAGCGAGGGCTGTCGAGAGAATGGCAGGCCGAGCCAATGCTCGGCTCCTATTACGGGGAGGAGGAGGTCGAAGCGGTCGTGAGGACGATTCGGGCCTCCATGGACCCGTCTGTTGGGTTCGGCTTCATCTGCGAGGAGATCGAGGAGTTCGAGCGGGCGTTCGCGGATTACATCGGGACGAAGCACGCTGTCTCGATCAACGGGGCCGGGACGGGGCTGGATATGGCGATCATGTGCCTCGACCTGGAGCCGGGGGACGAGGTGATCGTCCCCTCGATCAACTTCGTCGCCGCCGCGCAGGCGGTGATCGGGCAGCGTGGCCAGGTGGTCCTGTGCGAGGTCGACGAGGACACGCTGTGCGCCGATCCGGAGGACGTGGAGAAGCGGGTGACCCCCCGCACGAGGGCCATCTTTCCCACACACATGAACGGCCTTTCCGCCGCCATGGACGATCTCCAGGAGATCGCGGAGCGACATCCGCACCCGAAGTACGGGGCGCTGAAGGTGATCGGCGACGGCGCGCGGGCCGTAGGCGGAGCGTACAAGGGGACGAAGATCGGGAAGAAGGGGTGGATGAACGTCTTCAGCTTCCACACCATGAAGAATATGACGACCCTGGGGGAGGGAGGGGCGGTTACGACCGACGATGACGCGATCGTGCCGCGGCTGCGGGGAATCCGGCAGTTCGGCTGGGAGTGCAGGGGCTGGGGGTCTAACTACAAGATGACGAAGACCCAGGCCGCGGTCGGGCTGGTTCAGTTGGGCCGTCTCGAGGGCATGATCGAGTCACGGCGGCGGCTGGCCTTTGCGCGGAATGACATGCTCGAGGGATGCCCTGGCATCGACGTGCCGCGCGAGCCGCAGGGATATCGCCACAGCTACTACCTTTACACGCTGAGGGCCAAGCCGGACTGGGCCGGGGAGAGGCGCGACCGCGTGATGGCGATCCTGAAGGAGGAGCACGGGGTGGACTGTGGCGTGTTCAACCCGCCGCCGCACACCACAGTCGAGTGGATACAGAAGCACACCGCCGGCCAGGAGCTTCCGCGCTCGGTGGAGCTCGCGCGGAGGATCTTCTGCGTGCCGATCCATCCCTGCATGTCGGACGAGGACAACGAGTACATCGCGGCCGCCGTCTGGGACGCCGCCGAGCGCACAGCGAAGGGCGCGTAGAGCGGCACACAGTCCCGCCGGCACGCCCCGATGTCGGCGGGACCGGTCAGGCTCACCGGTTGCGCGCCAGCGCCTTGCGCGTCTCCTCGAGCTGCTCGATGATGGGGATCTTTTGCGGGCACTTGGGTTCGCACTGGCCGCACTGCTGGCAATACTCGGCCGACTGCTGTTCGTGGAACAGACGCTCGTAGCGATGGGCTGCGGCCTCCTTGAGCCCGTAGACGCGATACAGGTTCATCGCGCTGAAGTTGGCGGGGATGTTCACGCCGTGCGGACAGGGGAGGCAGTACTCGCAGCCCGTGCAGTAGAGCTGTGCGAGCTTGCTCTTCTCCTCGAGCTGCGCGAGAACGGCGGCCCGCTCGTCATCCGTGAGGGGCTCCTCGCGGCTCGCCGTCGCGCAGTTCTCCTCGACCATCCTCACGTCGCTCATGCCGGAAATGGCGCAGGTGACGTTGGGGTTGGCGAGGACGAAGCGCAGGGCGACCTCCGCGCTGCTCCTGGACCCGCCGGGAATCAGCTTCTGGATCTCCGCGGAGGGCGCGCCAAGGCGGCCGCCTCCCACGGGGCCCATGATCACGACGCCCATGCCCTGCCTGTGCGCATGCTCTATTCCGCGCTCGTTGGCCCGGTCCAGGAGGTTGTACTGGCAGGTGACAGACGTGAACTCCCCGGTGTCGACGAGCTTGATGAGACTGTCCACGGTGTCGTGAAACGAGAAGCTCAGGTATGTGAACAGCCCTTCGTCCTGCGCCTTCCGCGCCGCTTCCATGGGGCCGCCGGGCTTCATGATGCTGTTCTCGAACACGTCCCAGCCGATGCCGTGGAAGTTGTAGACATCGATGTCATCGACGTCGAGCTTCCTGAGCTGCTCGTCGAGGACTCTGCGCCAAGTGTCGCCGTCCACGGAGCTGTCGGGGTTCTTGGTGGAGAGCGTCACTTTGTCGCGCCATCCCTTCAGCGCCTTGCCCACGACGATCTCGCTCTCGCCGTTGTTGTAGAAGTACGCGGTGTCAATGTAGTTGACGCCGAGTTCGAAAGCGCGGTGAATCGCCTCAATCGCCCGGTCCTCGTCCACGTGTTCGCCGTCCATCGGCAGGCGCATCGCGCCGAAGCCGAGCGCGGAGATTCTCAAGCCGGTGTTGCCGAAGTCGCGGTACTGCATCGTTCTCCTTCTTCTGCGGTTGTCGCGTTTGCGGCCGCCGGCGGCCTGCGCGGGGTGGCGCAGCCAGCCGGTCAAATCTCGGGATACGGAGGGTTCGAGCCGTCGAGCACGATGTCGCGCCAGGGCGGCGAGCTCTTCGGCGCGGTGATCGCTCCGTAGGTGTCGGGCCGGCGGCACTTGTACAGCATCGCCCGCATGCGCTGGGGCTCCGGGATGCCGCACCAGATCTGCGGGAATGGATCGTCCAGATCGACCGTGGCGATGGCCCACCCATCGCGGAACCCCGAGTCGGCCCGGATCACCCCGACGGGATCGATGATGACGCTGCGGGCCGTGCCGTGGGCTTCGTGGCCGCCGCTGAAGGTGACTGAGCTGACGTAGTAGATCGCGTTGTCGATCGCGCGGGCCTGCTGGAGGGCCATCTCCTGCTCGATCCCCCGGCCGTCGTTCATCGTCGGCGAGAACACGATTTCGGCGCCCTGGAGTGCGAGCGAACGGGTCGACTCCGGGAAGTAGTAGTCGTAGCAGATCTGGATGCCTACCACCGCGTGCCGCGTCTGGAACACGGGCCAGGCGTTGCCGGGGCTCCGGGTGATGTACTCCCCGGGCGTGATGTGCACCTTGCGATAGACGCCGACGAGATCTCCCTGGGGCCCAAGCAGCACGGCCGAGTTGTAAGGTTTTGGCTCTGCTTTCTCGAGCAGGCCCATCACGACATAGCAGTCGGCCTCCCGCGCGGCGGCCGCCAGGCGGTCGGTCTCCGGCCCCGGCACTGTCACCGCGAGGTCCTCGTCGCTGCCCTGGACGCCCAGGGTGAGGGCGTGCTCGGAGAAGCACACGAAGTCGGCATGTCGGCCTATGCCGGCCTCGCGAATCTTGTCTGCGAACAGGCGCAGGTTGTCCTCCAGCGTCGGACCGAACTTGATGCTCGACTCGTGGTGGTAGCCTCCGGGCAGGCCACCGTTGTTGTAATAGCCCATGTTCAGCGTTGCGATTGTGACGTTGCGCGCCATCCTCTTCCGTACCTTTCTCGAGAGTGTGCCGACGCTGCCTACCACACGGCGGCTCTCGGATCTCTACTCCTCGTGGCTCTCCACATCAGCGGTGACCTCGAACTCGCACATCGAGTCGCCGAGGCCCCAACACTTCGTCTCTCGCGTCCGCACCGACCGCCCCAGCTTCGCCTCCAGCGCTCCCGCGATGACCCCGCGCTCCAGGTTGCACACCGGCTGGCCAACTCTGGGCATGCCCTGACACGCGGCGCACTCGCCCTCCTCCAATGTCGCGGTCGTGTCCTCACACTTGGCAACCCGCATTTGACCGAGTCCGATCGCGGTCCACAGGGCAGGCAGCCCCTGCACCGCGTCGCACAACTGCTCGCCCTCCAACTGTGGCGCCACGGCCTCGCGGCCGAACTGCCTCCCCACCGCGTACAGGGTGTCCTCCATGCCTGGGCTCAGCTCCTGCAGCGCGAGGCGCAGGGCCCGGAAGAGGACGTGTCGAGGACTGACGGTGACGGATTCCGGCGCCTCCAGTGCCTGGCGGAGGGCGGTTCGGAGCTGCTGTGTGGCCTCCTTGACGGCGACGCCCATTCGCGCTTGCTGGCGAAATGTGTTCACGAGGTTGATCGCGGTTATCTGTTCGGAAAGGACCACGTCGTTCGCGCCGGAGCGCCGGAGCTTCGGGACCGAGGACGCGGTGTGCGCGCGGGCGGCGATGCGAATATGCGGGTTCAGGTCGTGGGCGCTGAGGGTGACGAACACGTTGTCCGCATCGGATGGCAGCGCCACGATCACCCCGGCCGCGCGCTCGATGCCGGCGCGGCGAAGCACATCCTCCTCGTCCGGATCTCCAAGCAGCACGGGCACTCCGTCGCTGAGCAGTTGGCTGTGCAAGTCCTCGTCGGGCGTGACGACAACGAAGGGCAAGCCATTTGCCCTGAGGTCCTGCGCAAGCAGGAAGGCGAACGCGGCCTCTGCCACAACGACGATGTGGTTGCGTATCTGCTCCAGGGCGCGTCGGTTCTGCTCCATGGGATCTGCTCCTCTGGCGACGAGCCTGATGAGGCGGGCCGCGTACGTGCTGAGGGCGACGGCCACGGCCGCCAGGGCGACGCCCATGAGCGCCGCGGTGAAAATCTCCGCCGAGCGCTCTTGTGGGAAGACGTTGCCGTACCCGACGGTCGTGATCGTCGATAGGGTGAAGATAAGGGCGGTCAGGAAGCTCCAGCGCTCCAGCCACATGTAGGTCGCGGTCGCCCCCAGCGTGACGATGGCCAGCGCGACCAGGGTCACGCCGGCCGGGCTGGCGCGAATGCCGGACAGGAGCTTCTTCATCTGCCTCCACAGTGTGGGGAAGCGGTGCTCACGGCCCCAGGTTCCCGGTTCGGGGGCGCTTTTCCTGTGCCCCGGTTCGCCTCGCCGGCAGTTGTACGTCAGGCGTGGTCAGACGAAGCGACACCGGGGGACTCGGCAGACAGGCCACCAGTGCTCGGGGCTGATGCCTTCGCTGTTGACGCCGCAAGGCGGGCTTCCGGCTTTCCTGCGGGGCTAACGCTCGGCGGCTGCCGCGCGCAGAAGGGGCGGACAGGGGCGCCGTACCGAGACGTGAGTGCTGCGGTCGCAGCAGGGGGGGCCGGTACGCCTCGGCTCTCCCTCCTCCGCCGAGTCCAGCGCGCCCTGCTGAGCTTCGCATCCGCTTCCTGCCGCTGCATCTTGCCGGTTCTTCTTTTCAGTGCGCAGACACTGCGGGCCCAGGCCTGGGCTCATGGAGCTGGGCAACCTCCTTGAGCGCCAGCGCCGCCCTGCGCCGCTTGCACGAATCGCACAGCCGCGTCGCCCGGGCCAGGCCCCGCCGGGGCCTCTCCTCCACCTGGTCCACGAACGGCCGGCCGCCGATGGGCTCCCCGCAGCGCTCGCACCGAACCGCGGCCACGCGGTTGCCAAACGGAGCCACCTCGATTTGACCGTTCGTGCACTTGAGCTCGATTGTGCGGACCGGGCAAACGGCGTCGCAGGCGCCGTCCGGACCCGGGGACCGACGGCCTCGGCCTGCTGCAAGGGCAAAACATCCGCGCCGGGGCGAGGGCGTCTTCGGGCGCGAGGGTGTGCTATCATATCGCCGGAGGGAACTGCAGATGCCGCGGGACCGAGTCCGCAACGAGGACATCGCCTCCATCTTCGAGCAGGTGGCGGACCTGCTCGAGGTCCAGGGGGAGAACCCGTTTCGCATTCGCAGCTACCGGAACGCGGCAGCTGCGATCAGCGAGTCGGATCGGCAGATGGCCGATATCCTGGAGGTCGAGGGCATCGAGGGGCTCGAGCGGATAGACGGCATCGGAGAGGCGCTGGCGCGCTCGATTGAGGAGATCGTCGAGACAGGCCGGCTAGGCCTGCTGGAACGCCTGCGCGGCGAGGTGTCACCCGAATCTGTGTTGGCCAGGGTCCCCGGGGTCGGGCGGGAGCTGGCCAGGCGGATTCACGAGAACCTGGGGATCGAGACGCTCGAGCAGCTCGAGATCGCAGCTCATGATGGAAGCCTGGAGGAGGTCCCGGGGATCGGCAGGAAGCGAGTGAGCGGCATTCGCAGTGCTCTCGCAGGGATGCTGGGGCGGTCGGCAATCCGGAGAACCCGGCGCCGCCAGCAGCTGGCGCTGGAGCCAAGGGGTCTCGCGGGCCAGCAGGCGCGGCCCGCGGTGGCGACGATTCTTGCGCTGGATGAAGAATACCGCGCCAAGGCCGAAGCGGGCGAGCTGAGGACGATCTCCCCGCGTCGGTTCAACCCGCGCGGCGAGGCGTGGCTGCCGGTGATGAGGGCTGAGCGCGATGGGTGGCATTTCACGGTCTTGTTCTCGAATACCGCTAGGGCGCACGAGCTTGGAAAGACCCGCGACTGGGTTGTGATGTACTACCACAACGCGGAGGACGACCAGTGCACCGTCGTCACGGCCACGCGCGGGCCGCTGGAGGGCAAGCGGGTGATCCGCGGCAGAGAGCGCGAGTGCCGGGAGTACTACGAGAAGGATGAGGGATGAGCTCCGGGCTGACGCGGCTGGCCGGCATGGACATCGCAGAGACCGCCATCGCCCGCTGCCGGGCGCGGCTGGGCCGGATCGCAACGTCCTCCGTGGGCAGCGTCGGCGATGTGCAGGGGCACCATGATGTCATGTACACATCGGGTGTCCTGGAGCACTTTCGCGGCTGTCGCGAGGCGGCGCGGCGGCTCGCCAAATGTGATCGTTTGTGCGTGATGGTGCCCCTGGAGCAGCTTGGGGAGGACCGCAGGCCGCTCAGCCCGGTCGCGCACGGCGCCGCGGAGGCCGGTGAGGGGCACTAAGACACATTCTGCCGGAACGGCTTCGCGTTCCTGGTCGAGGAAGGGCCGGCAAGTGCGGTGCACGTGGCCGCGGTGGATTGCCCTGGCGCGTGGGGGTGGGGCGCGGCCACGCGGCCAAAGCGCTGTTGCTACGGGAATGTGGTGCGGCGCCTCAGGGGAGAGCCGGCGCGGCGCGGGCCGCGACAGGTGATATTCGACATTCGCGGCGCCTGAGAACAGGCAGAGGCAGGAGAGCCGGCTCGCGGGCCGTAAGCCGCGTGGTGCCCCGGGCTGGCTCCGGGTCCGTCCGGGAGGGGCAGCATCGCCCAGTGGGAGGAGGGGCGGGCCGCTGCGGGATACGCGTTCGGGTTTCCGGCGGCCGAGGGAACATGAAGCGAAACTTACTGCTGGCGGCGATCTCTGGCGGCCTGGCGGCCGTGTTTTTCGTGCTGAACGGCCAGGGGATTGCGCTGGGCATTGTCTCCCAGAAGCCTGGCGAATACCGGCATACATATGCGGCCCTGCTGGGGGCGATCTGCGTCATCGTGGCGGCATACGAGCTGGCGGTCGCGGCTGTTCGGCTCCGGGTGGCGCTGCGGAACCAGCCGCCGGGCGAAGTCCAGATGCTCAGCGGCCTGGTGCGCTTCGGGGCTGGGCTCGCCATCGTGCTGGTGGTGCTCAATTCGCTGGGCCGGCTGACGAGCGTTGGCGCCGTTGTGGCAGGATTCGCCGGGTTGCTGCTGGGCTGGTCGTTGCAGGCGCCGGTCAGCGGCCTTGCGGCCTGGGTGCTGGTGACGCTCAAGCGTCCTTTCAGGGTCGGGGACCGCATTCTCCTGCCGTCGCTGGGACTGAACGGCGATGTCATCGACGTCGGCCCGATGTACACCGCGCTGAACCAGGTGGGTGGGAGCATCGGCAGCGAGGAGGCGATCGGAAGGCATATCCTGATCCCCAACGCGATGCTCTTCACGCAGGTGGTGATCAATTACACGCCGGAGATGGGTGCGCAGCAGTCCGCATACTTCCTCGACGAGGTCATCGTCCGCATTACCTTCGACTCCGACTGGGACGTTGCCGAGCGCATCCTGCTCGACGCGGCCCGCGAGGTGACGGCGGACGTCATCAAGGAGACCGGGCGGGAGCCCTACATCCGGTCTGACTTCTACGACTACGGCGTCTACATGCGTCTGAGGTACATGACGATCGCAACCGACCGGCCCAGGATCACCCACGAGATCACCAAGCGAATCTTCAACGCGTTCCAGCGCGATCTGCGCGTCGACCTTGCGATCCCGTACGTGTATTCGTATCGGCACACGCTGCCGTCTCGACGCTACCAGTATCCGGCTCAGGATCAGCCAACCGAAGAGGTCGACGTCAGCGCCATCGACGATCCCGCTGACTCGGGCACGCGGTCGGAGGCGGAGGAGGAAGGCGTGCGAGACTTGGCGCGGCACATCGAGGCCGTCGGGCTCCTGCAGCCCCTCGTGGTGGAGCGGCAGAGCAACGGCCGATTCCGGCTCGTGGCCGGGACCAACCGCCTGCGCGCCGTCAAGCTGCTGGGCTGGACCCGCATTCCCGTCACTGTGCAGCGGCCTCCGGCCACAGAGCAACCCGAGCCGGCCCCGAAAACCTCCTGACCGACCGCGCGCCGCTCAGCGCCGACGCGATAGCACCGCCTTCAGCGTGAGCAGCCCCACGATCGCGACGAGGCTGCAGGCCATGATCGTGCGGGTCTTGTCGACGACGGGCCTCCACCGCTCGGCTCCCTCGGTGATCACCAGAACGCCGAGCGGGCAAGCCCGGACACCCAGGCCGCCGCCCTCGCCGATCTTTTCCCCTCCGCTGCAGGCGCCTCCACAGTAGGCGACCTTGGCGACCGGGATGATCGTCTTGCCCGCGATCTCGCGCGACTCGCCGAACACCATATCCACGCGGGCACGCGTGGATACACTTTCCATGATCTGCTTGAGTTGGTCGAGCGCCATGGGTTACCTCCTGCCCCTCGTAATCGCCTGGGGCTTCCGGCTTCCCGCGGCGCCTCCTGCGCGCGCCATCCTACAGATGGCACGCGTGGGGGAGGGCGGAGACAATCTTGCGGCCGGTGATGAAACAGAAGCCACCGGCGGCCCACGACGGTTCGCCGCCTAGTCGGCGGTCAGGCGCTTCCTGAGAAGATCGTTCACCAACTGAGGGTTGGCCCGGCCCCTCGTCTTGCGCATCACCTGCCCGACGAGGAACTTGAGGGCGTTCTCTTTGCCCCCGCGGAAGCTCTCCACTGCGTCCGCGTGCTCCGCGATCACCGCGTCGACGGCCGCCGCCAGTTGGTCCTCATCGCTGATCTGCGCGAGCCGGAGCTCCTCGACCACCGCCCGGGCCGATTCGCCGGTCTGGGCGATGCGGTCGAAGACCTGTCTGGCCGCGGGGCCGCTGAG
>Ga0123519_10005229_pt1 | contig 20770 bp, 20 predicted proteins | sample YelNatPaOPRAMG02_FD_87396 | JGI IMG/M metagenome (GOLD analysis project Ga0123519, IMG submission 87396) | Hot spring microbial communities from Yellowstone National Park - Yellowstone National Park OP-RAMG-02 (version 2) | ecosystem: Environmental > Aquatic > Thermal springs > Hot (42-90C) ...
ACATGGATCTGGACGCGACGACGATAGCGATAAACACGGACAAACAGCATTTGCTGATGATAAAGGCAGACAAGAGGGTGCTGATAGGAAGAAGCCTGACGAGAGGTTTGGGGGCAGGGGGATTCCCAGAAATAGGGAGAAAGGCGGCAGAGCTTGCAAGAGGGACGATCGAGGAATTGCTAGCCGATGCTGACATGGTCTTCGTTTGCGCTGGAATGGGCGGTGGAACGGGAACAGGTTCCGCCCCTGTAGTTGCGGAAGTGGCAAAGAGACAGGGGGCCATAGTGGTTGGATTTGCCCAGATGCCCTTCAAGGTTGAAAGGGCGAGAATAGGAAAGGCAATTCAGGGGCTGAGGGAGCTAAAGGAGAACTGCGATACCGTAGTCGTGCTGGACAACAACAAGCTCGTTGAGTACTATCCAAACCTCCCAATAGATGCCGCTTTCAGTGTAATGGACCAGCTAATCGCCGAAACTATAAAGGGCCTGACCGACACAATAACCCGCCCATCTCTTGTGAACATCGACTTTGCGGACCTTAAGGCAATAATGGGCCATGGCGGAGTTGCTGTGATGCTGGTTGGCGAGGCAAAGGCGCAGGATAAGGCTGCCACGGTTGTTAAGGATTGTCTGTCTCATCCATTGCTTGATGTCGATTACCGCGGTGCAACGGGTGCTCTAGTGCACATCTCCGGAGGCAACGATCTGACGCTGAAGGAAGCGGAGGAAATTATAAGGAACCTTACCTTTGAACTCGATGATTCTGCAAACGTCATCTGGGGCGCGAGGATTTCGAGGGAGTTCGAGGGCTTTGTCAGAGTTGTTGCCATAATGACAGGTATACAAAGGGAGATCGTGGGCAGCGAGGAATACGAACAGGTTCTTGCAAGTCCGAATCCGAGCAGTTCTCCAGCCAAGGAAATAAGCGTTAATGCTGAGAAGAGAGCTGTGAAGAAGTTGATAGACACTCTCTGATCCTCTGAAATTACTATTTTTTATTTATTTTTTAATCCGCACCGTTTTGAGTCTCTTCAAAAAGCTCGGAGGTTATTACAACCTTTTCTGCGGGTTTTTCGGGGATTTTTCCCAAGAAAACTTCTCCATATTCTTCCCAGATCTCTTTCGCGGTCAAAACTTCGTCAGAATTTCCAATTGCAACGAAAGCCGGACCGTTACCAGAAAGACCGCAGCAAATCCCCTCCCTCCAGACCCTTTCGGCGATATCCAGCGGGTAACCGATCATCTCGCAGTAGTATCTGGTGTTTTCAACCATAACCTCCCTGAATTTTAGCATCTCGAGCTTCTTCAAAGCATTTTTCAGTCTATCAGACTCATTCTTTATCCTATTCCAGTTTACCTCTCCGCGCTGAAATTCGGGAATTAGGATTGCCACTCTCTTTGCGAGCGGAATCCAGTTCTTAAGTTTCATCCCGTAATTGTTCGAGACCACGATTCCGCCAAGAAGAGAGGCAGATGCGTCGTCAAATGCTCCGGTGTAGCTTATCTTTGCCTTCAGAGAAATTTCTGCGTTCAGCTTCAGAACTCTGTGTGCAAAAATTTCCCCATTTTTCTTCATTAGCGCGCACAGAACTGAGTTTATAAAGGCTGAGCTACTACCGAGGCCGCTTCTTTCCGGTATAGTGCTTCTTACTGAAATTTTGGCTCTGATCCCGAACGGGGACAGAATTGTTTCGAGAATCCCGGAATCCCTCTCCCTCCCATTAACAACAAGTATGTTCTCGGAACCGATTTTAACTCTGGCCCTCGTAACGAGGTTCACACCGAAAGCGCTTCCAATTCCGGTGGCGAGTGCATTCAGTATCGTCCCGGCTCCGTATGCTCTGCCGATCATCTAATCACCGAAGGCAGAGAAGAGTGCAATTCTCTCCCGAATTAGTAGTGGAAGTCTCTCCAGACCAACGATTTTCAGCTCCTCCTCGGATATCTCGTAGTGCTCCATTATCGATTTCAGGTCGAACTCGGGTTTGAACTCTTTTTCCTCAAATTCTATTTTTGAGAACTCTTCTTCGTCTATAACAACCGCTACGGCCTTTTTTGTTCCAGCCAGCTTTTTGGCGATGTTAATTTGTCTGGTTGCAGAGTAATAGAGAAGTATCTCCATAGCAAGCGACTTTGATATCCTCTTACCGGAATTCCAGTTTTTAAGCGTCTTCTCTACTGCAAATTCCACGACTGAAAGATCGGGAACGTATTTTGGATCTATAAAACAGGCAAATTCACCGAAAACCTGTTTTTTTAGCTCTCCAAAGAGAATCCTCATAGGACCCTAATGGTTGACTCCATTCTGATTCCCCTGTTAGTGATGTCGTATCTCAGGACTATTCTCGGTACAACCACCCCCTCCAGTTTCAGGAATTTTAGCCTTCTCTGAATTTCGTTCTCCGTCTCTCTCAAGCTGAGTTCTACTACGCCGTCGCAGTAGTGTTTCAGGGCTGTCTCCTGTTTATCGTCAACCATTCCCTTAGTCATTAAGAGAACGCTAACCGAGTCATTCTCCTTGCAGACATCTGAGAGGAATTCAATCATCGATACTACGTCCTCGTATGAATATTTTGAGAAAAAGTAAACGAGGTTGTTTATAATCGTTCTGTCATATCTGTCATTCCTTAAAATTCCTTTCAATCTACCGATGGCATCATGAAATGCTCTTTTAACGTGAACCCTCGCCTCATCTTTCTTCTGCCCTTTAAGGCTCAGAACTGGAAATTCCTTGTACTGATCGAAGTATACCCTCAAAAAGCGTTTTACATCATCTTCGTAGTCGTCGGTTGAGAAATATATCACCTTTTCGCCGCTTTTGGCACCCTCTACTGCGAAGTGATAGGAAAAAACATCTCCTCCTGCACCAGGCTCCTCCAGTATCAGAAGAACGGTGCCACCAGGAATTCCGCCCTCGAGTTGAACGTCGAATGGAACTATTCCCGTCCTGTAGATCCTCATTGGTACTTTTACCACCTTACAATTTATAAAATCTTTGTAGCTAGAGTCTGGTTCTAACGACTCTATAGAACCCGTATTTTGGAGAGAATATTTCTCCCATTGTTTTGAGTTTAGAAAGTATCTCCCTAGCTTTGCTCTCTTCTATTCCCTCTGCCTTTGCTCTGTTTACTATTTCCTCTTCGGGAGCTCCATTTTCGGTCGATTCCTCAAGCTCTTCCACGATCCTCTTTATGGTAAAGATTCTGTCCCTCTGTTTTTTGGATGTTCCGGTAAGTGCGTAGTCTATGTCCAAGTTACCAGTTTCCGGATCCACTGCGATCTGCGACAGGCACTTCTGGAAGATTTCCACCACCCTGTCAACGTCTTCAGGCAAAACCTTATCACTCAGCCTAACTCTCGCGGAAGCTTCTGCCATTCGAACGAGGCTTTCGAGCTGTCTTGCAGTTATCGGAACCGGTGAGTTCTCTTTGGCTCTGGAGCGAAGAGACACGTAAAATTCCTCTATTTTTCTCTTTGCCTCTTCGGTTAGTACCGGATAGATATTCTTCGCATAAGCGATGTATTTTCTGAAAAGATCGGGATTTATTGCCGGTTCAATTTTTGATATCTCACCCCTCAGTTCTTCCCCGAAATTTTTGTCTTTCAGTTTCTCCAGCGTCTCCCCGAGCTGGTGCATTCCGAGGATATGTCTGGCGAGCATCTGATCTTTCTCCTGGCTGGGTTCATCCATCATTCTGAAGATTAGATCGAATCTGGAGAGCAGCGTGGGAGAAAGATCTATCTGCTCGGAAATCGGAGTATAGCGATCAAATCTCCCAAATTTCGGATTCGCCGCGGCAAGAAGAGCGCATCTTGCCTTTAGAATTGCATTTATACCTGCCTTTGCCACGCTTATTGTTTGCTGTTCTAAAGCTTCGTGAAGGGCAGAACGGTCCTCTTTTCGCATTTTGTCTATCTCGTCAACCAGAGCTATGCCCTTGTCCGCAAGAACAAGTGCACCAGCTTCAAGAGTCCATCTCCCATCTATTTCATCTCTAACGGCGGTGGCTGTCAGCCCGGCAGAGGTCGTCCCCTTTCCAGTTGTGTAGACACTCCTTGGGGCTATTCTGTGGACGTATCTCAGTAGCTGAGATTTAGCAACTCCGGGATCTCCGACAAGAAGAATGTGAATGTCCCCTCTGATCTCTGTTCCATCCGGAAGTTTCTTCGGTACACCGCCGAATAGCTGGAGTGCGATCGCAAGCTTAATGTCCTCGTGACCGTAGATAGAGGGTGCTATCGTCCTGACTATTTTCTCGTAGATGTCGTCACTGTTTGCGAGTTTTATTATTTCCTCCTTGTCCTTCTCGGTTATCTCAAACTCCTCGTATTCCTGCTGCAGCATCTCGACGGAATTTCCTTCAATGAAGAGATCCATGTGGGTGAGAATTCTTTGCTGCACCCCTCTGGGCTTTGCCCTTACTATACCGTTTACAATAACTCTGTCTCCAGGATTTACAAAACCGGCTAGATCGGCCTCGAGGATCACGTCGATGCTCTGGGGCTGCTCACCACCCCTGAGATTTTCCGGAAACTCTTGGATTTTCACCCTCTGGCTGTCCACGGAGATGCTTTTCTCGGGGATGAACTGAAACCTCTTGCTTCCGCAGCCACACTCGTAGGGGAACTTTAGCGATGAATCCTCTTGGGGAACGTAGAGGATGTTTCTGCAGTTAATACACCTAAAGGCCGCCGATATTACCTTTGGCCGAACTTCTGTGACCTTGCGGACGATCCCCTCAATCGCCACGAATTTCGAGATATGGGTACTCCTCAGATTTCGTATCAAGATCTTCCTGGTAGACGGCAGAGAGTAAAATCTGGGTTTTACACCTTCAAGAGGGATGCCGTAAATGTTCGTGGAAGAGGCAAGACCCTTCTCAGCGTGAATTATAACCTCATCCGGGTACTCCATAAGCTCCTCTGCCAGTCTCCCCTCCTGGAAAACGGAGAGGTGCTGAATGAAGTTTACGTATATTGCCCTTTTGTCTTCACCACTCTTTATTCGGAATGCGAGGTTGTTAAGCTGTTCAGAGTAGTATTTCTCAAAAAATTCCGCCCATATTTCGGGACAGCTGATCATCGGAAAATGTCTTCAAAAAGCTTATAAAATTTTAGCCCGACAGCAATGGCGATGAATATCCTGATAAAATCAATAAAGGCTACTTACGAAGATTCGGGCGACAATGCTGTCCTTCTCTGTCCTCCGCACCCCCTTATGGGAGGGAGCAGATTCGATGAGAGGCTTGAGAGAATTTCGCAAAGATTGTCCGCGCTCGGAATTTCAAGCCTGAGATTCGATTACAGAGAATACAGGAGGGGACTGGGGGAAGTAGAAGATGCAAAAACATGTCTGGAATTCTTAAAGGGAAAGCACAGTAAGATTGCCATTCTGGGCTACTCCTTTGGCAGCGTTGTGGCATCGAATGTTGCCGATCTTTGCGATCTGAGTGTTTACATTTCACCTCTACCGTCAATAGATTCCATAGAGTTCAGGGATTCCAGAAAGCCCAAGTTCTTTGTTATCGCACGGCGCGATCAGTTCATACCATTTTCTGAAAGCCTTGAAATTTATTCAAGGGCAAGTGAACCGAAGGATTTTATAATATTAGACACCGATCACTTCTACTTTGGAAAATTCGACCTGCTAGCAGAAAAGGTCTGCGAATTCGTTCAAAAACAGTTCCGTTAGCCAGAGAAAAGATGAGATACGATACCTCTGACCTAGGCTCTTCTTCGCCCTGAAGGCTTTCAGTCGTAAAATTTATTAATTATTTTTCAATATTTTGTTGGATGAAGGTTCTCGCCTTCGATATTGGCACAACTTCTGTAAAGGCTGCACTGATAGATGAAAACCTTGAAATTCTGGATCTGGTGTCAAAAAATGCAAAAATAGATTTTCCAAAAAGCGGCTGGGCTGAAATCGATCTCGATAATTTGTGGAGCGATCTGTGCGAGCTTTCAAGCAAACTTGACAAACTGGATTCCGTGGATGCGTTAATTTTTGCTCCTCATATGGCTGGTGTTGTTCCCGTTGACAAAGAAGGAAACGCGCTGATGAGGGCAATGATATGGCTCGACGAGAGGGCTGCCGGATATCCAAAAGACTTGTTCTCCGGGATCCTCAAATACGCCGGATACAATATACCGAAGCTCATGAAATTTCTGCGGATAACCGGTGGAGGGCCGAGCAAAACCGGAAAGGATCCTATATCGAAGATCCTGTGGCTCAGGGACAATGAACCGGAAATTTTTTCCAAAACCGCAAAGATGCTTGACATAAAGAGCTACCTTATTGCTAGGTGCTGCGGCGTTTTCGTGACCAGCCCTGATGAAGCGACGCTTACATGGCTCGCAGACACACGTGGGGGGGTTGCAAAGTGGAGCAGAAGCCTTTTGAAAAATTACAGACTAGATCCCAATCTTTTCCCGGAGATAAAAGACTCCGCCTCCGTGGCGGGGGAGATGAAAGGCGACGCCTGTAAGGATCTCGGGATAAAGGCAAAGGTAATCGTCGGGGCGGGAGATTTGGCCTCCGCAGCAGTCGGCAGTGGGGCAGTGAAAGATGGGGAAGCACACATCTATGCTGGAACCAGCGATTGGGTTGCAGCTCATATAGGAAAGAGAATAGTTGACATTCCGCACTACATAGGCTGTCTGCTGAGTGCGATCCAAAGGAAGTACCTGTTAATCGCAGAACAGGAAATCGCAGGCGGAGCCATAGAATGGGCTATGAAAAATCTTGGGATAGATAGCTACGAGGAGGTTGAAAGGATCCTGAAAAAGGGTAACATTCTCTTCCTTCCGTGGATGTGCGGTGAAAGGTCGCCGGTGGATAACCCGTTCCTTCGGGGATCCATTCTTAATCTGAGCCTTGAGAACGACAGGGGCGAGGTCATGAATTCCGTGATGGAGGGAATTGCCCTGAACATAAAATGGGCCTATTTATATTTCGAAAAGCATATTGGAAGACAGGAATCGATCAGAGCCATTGGAGGCTGCATGCTCTTCGACAAGTTCTGCCAGATGCTTGCAGACGCAACCAAAAGGCCGATTTTGAGACTTAGAGAGCCCAAATATGCGGGTCTCAGGGGTGCCGCTGCAATAGCGATTGTGGCGCTGCTGCGCGAAAGCTTTGAAAACGTTACAAAGAGATTCAAAGTGGATAAAACCTTCAGACCATCCGATACGGAGAGATACGACAGACTTTTCAGGTTATTCGTCGAAAGCTATAAGGGTTTAAAAAATGTTTATAAATCACTGAATTCGCAGGATTACCGGAAAATATAATCGTTAACGAAGTTCAGGAGCATCTCCTCAACAAAATCGGGATCCATGACATGAATCAACTCATTTACGAACTCCAGATCCGGTAACCTCCCCCTCTCGGCCTTGAGCGAGGAAATGAGCTCTAGAACCCTGCTTTCATCGATTTCAGTCGGTTTTCCAGCCCTCTCCGAGCATTCTCCGAGATCTTTCAGGAATTGATCGACAACCTCATCGTGGTATGGATTCACAGTCAAATGAATCGATTTCGGAAATCCGAGCTTCTTTGAACCGGGCTGGACCTGAATGTACCACATTCTCTCTGCCATCAGTTTTGCCAGCTTAAATACGTTAACTTTGCTGGAGGTGAAAGATATTATACCGGCCTCGGGAATTCCCAGCACTTCAAATCCCATATCATTCAGATATCTTTCTATTCTCTTTCTGGCCCTCAAAACCTTTTCTGAAAGCTTCAGGTAGCCCTCCTCGCCGAGATAGTGCATTACGGCATAGGAAGCCGCTAGAGTCCCCGCAGACCTCGTGGACAGCACGGCGGTATTGACCATCGGGTACCCAGGCCAGCTCGCGTTGACGAATATGTGCCCCCTTCTAAGCTCAGGATTCCTGTATAGAATTACAGAAGCTCCTCTGGGAGCGTAACCGTACTTGTGAAGGTCGGCAGAGATGGAAAAAACGCCATCTATGCTGAAATCAAAATCCGTGATTTTCTCGCCCAGCCTTTTCAGAAACGGGAGAATGAATCCCCCCATACAGGCATCAACGTGCAGCCAAACCTTTCCCTCCGTAACTTCGGCAACGCTTTTTACGTCGTCCACGCAGCCAAATGGATAGTTCGGGGCGGAACAGACAACAATTGCGGTTTTTTCGTTTATAGCCTCTGCTATGCTGTCCGGATCCGCCCTGAATTTTTCATCGATCCGCGTTCTCACGACCTTCAGGCCGAGGTAGGCTGCGGCCTTTATAAATGCCGGATGCGCTGTTAGTGGCAAAACAATCTCCGGAACGCCGTCTTTTTCCCTTCTGAACTTCTCCCTTGCAGCCTTAACTGCCAGCATTATGCTTTCAGTCCCGCCGTAGGTGAAATTCCCGGCAACGTTTTCGTCGCCTCCCAGCAGAGAAGCGGTCATTGCAACGATTTCGTTTTCCATAGCCAGAATGCTCGGATATATCGTGAAGTCGAGCATCGTTTTGTCCATGAACATCAAATAGGCCTTTCTAGCAACCTCCAATAGATCAAAAAGTCTAGCATTGTATACGTGCCCGAACAATTTACCGCTCTGCGGATCGAGATCCTTTTCGGCTATTTTTTCTAGCTTTTTTAGTACTCCGGGATCCCCAAAAGCAGGTAGCCTCTTCATAAGCTTACAGAGGTAGGAAAATATATAAGGATTTTTTAGGATCTTCTCATCTCTTGAGGTTTATCACAGCCGATTGAAATTTTCGGGTCATCTAGCTGTGGGAACCCTGCAACCTGCGATTTTTGCCAGGTGTTCTCGAGCTTCCGGCCAATCATATTTTCGGAAAGAAGTCTGCGGTTTTTGGATAGTAAAGCTCCGAAATCTTCAAATTGTAAATAGATGCCATTTTCGGATTTCTGTGCTTGATTACCGACATATCTCTGAATATCCCAACTTTGAACTCCTCAAGATATCTGTAAGCACCTTCCTGCACCATTACTGCTTCGTCCACTGCCATAACTGCGGTCACCGCAGACTTCCAGAGAGCCATTGCTGTTATTTTTTCCGCTTCTTTCGAGTCAGTTTGAAGTGCCGAAAACTTTGTCAGAAGTTCAGATGCTCTGATCTCCACCAAAATTTCACCAAGTTTCTCAAAAACGTGGTAATAATTTTTGTTCAGCTTGGTCTCTTTTAGATATTTCAAAGCCAGATTGAAAGCATGAAGTGCAGTTCCGACGCATCTAGAAGCCAGAAGAACATTTAAGATCGGTTTCATATTGACTTTTTTGGACTCAATGACTTCCAAATTCCTCAATTTTGAGATCTCGGTTGTGAGGAACTCGGTAGATGCCTTTATCAGCCTAACCTCGTCCGCAACGATTACATATTTTTCAAAATCCCAGTCAGTGACAAAATAGCCGTCGGAAGGTAAAGAGAGAGAGGCAAGATCTCCGAAGGCAAAATTTGAAAGCGAAAGGTAAAGGAGTCTTGAGCCTACCTCCGGATTTATCTCATGAACCGCCGAAAAAACTGTGGATGATTCAATCGGTTTCAGGGAGGATAAATCAAAGTACCCGAGACTGAATCCTTCTTTCCATATCTTGAACAAATCGCTCTCCTTCTCGATTTCAGACTTAATAAAGTCCGAAACGGCACTACGAATCGCCTTCAACTCGCTGTCGTCGAGCATCCTACACCTCCGCAATCCTCTCGGCTGTTCTCATTGCAAAGCCCATTATACTAAGCATCGGATTTACCTTCACGCTTGTCGGAAAAATGCTTGCATCCGCTATGTAGAGGTTATCAAAATCGTGCGCCTTTCCATAGGAGTCGACCACACCCCTGAATGGATCTCCGCTCATTCTGCATGTGCCTTGGGGATGATAGGCTGACCATACAAATCCGTTCGGTACTATTTTTCCAATATCTTCCAATTTGGTTATAATGGGGAAGTTGTAGGCAGGAGTTATCACCTTCTTCGCCCCTGCAGAAAGGAGAATTTTACAGCCTTCCAGAAGTGCCTTCTGCGCTTTTTGAAGATCCCTCTTCTCCAGCCTGTACAGAATAACAGGTTTATCGGCAAGAACTCTAACCGAACCTTTCGAATCCTCATCGCTCAGCATCACTCCGAGAACCGCAGTCCTGTCCCACAAACCAGTGATTTCTGAAATTCTAGCGATATAAGAACTGGAAAGCCCGATGCTCATGGGCAGGAAGGTCGCCTCGAAAAGAAAACCCTCCTCGAAAAACTCGTCAATCGCGAGGCTTTGAGAAACTGACCTCCATCCTTCAAGCCTCTCGTCAAAAATGCCGATGAGCGCAAAGCACGGGTGTATATGAAGGTTTTTGCCAACAAGACCGCTTGAATTTGCCAGCCCGTTTTTGAGAAGTAGATGGGGGGTCTGTATTGCTCCTGCACTCAAAACGAAACTTTCTGCCTCAACCGAAAAATTACCAAGAAATTCTCCATTTCTTGCGAATATCTTACCGCCGATTTTGGTTATACGCCTTCCCCTGAATTCCATGCTTTCGACTCTCAGACCGGTGTAAATCTTGGCTCCGGCATTCAATGCTAGGGGAACATAGCTCACATGCATCGCCCTTTTTGCGTCGATGGGGCATCCGAATTCACAGAGGCCCAGAGCCTCGCATTGAGATATGTTTTTGTTTAGGGGGAAGTACGAGTAACCCAGATCCTCGCAGCTGGCGGCTATTTTCAGCGACGCTTTACCGACAAGCTGGGCTGAAGCTCTGTGAACGTTTAGATCTTTTTCTATCCTGTCAAAGTACCTGTGAATCTCTTCTAGATCAATATCCAGTCCGAAATCCGAATTCCAACTCTTAATAACACTGTCCGGGATTCTGAAGCACGTGCCCTCGTTTATAACGGTTGTACCGCCGACGCATCTACCCGAGGGGAGTAGGATTAATGGCTGAGTTGGGGAGAGAGGAATCGTTATCTGAAAACCGGAATTTCTGTAGAGATTGAGCAGGGAGTCAAATATGTCTCCACTCGGGGCTGGCATGAAACCCTCCTCAATTAGGATGACATTCAGCCCCTTCTGCGAGAGGACCTTTGCAACCACGGCCCCTCCCGCGCCAGAACCTACGACTGCAACGTCGCATTTCAGCCTTAGCTCCCCTAAGCGTTTGTTAAATTCCAAGATCCCATCTTCCGGAATATTCGGTTTCCTGACTTTTTTATTTGGGATGGGCACAAAGCATCCGACGTTTTTCTTTACGTCATCGCGCTCAAGGTAAAGAAAAGCTGCGAGGAGTTTCATGATCAAAAATGAATTCCTTAGGAGGCCCAATTTACTTCTGGATATCTTCTCCAGATATCTTTTTCGATCTTCAACAGGCATCTTGCACATTCTCTGCGGCTTTTTTCCCAGAAAGATCCCAAAGATTGGAAGAAGGTCTAGAAACGTTGCCGATAACCTCAAAAAGATCCTGATGTGAAGTGGGAGCCTTGAAAAAAGCTCTTTTAGCTTTTTTTCATCTACGCTGTATTCCGGAAATTCTTCTGAAATCAGTAATGCCTCTCCGAGTTTTTCCAGAAATTCCTTCATCCTCTCACTTTCAGAATCCAGAAGTAAATGGCAATGAGGAGCAATGCGAGCGGGAAGTCTACAGCAAAAATCACGGCGCCCAAATCAACTCCGCTGGTTATGTAGAATGCAAAACCCGTGAGTGAGGATGATAACTTCGCCAGAATGAGCACCGGAATTGCCCTCCAGTAGGCCTTTATGTTGTAGGCGATAAGGAAGGACAAGGATGAAATCGTGATCATGTACGCAAAGGTTAGGGTTTTCCAGAATACAAGCTCGTTGCTGGTATCAACGCCAAAGCCCCTGAGATTCAGAAACATTTCCTGTGAATATAGCAGAAAGTAGAATCCGCCAAAAAGAAATGCGAACCCCAGAAGGTAGAGGATAGCCCTTGCGACTCTGAACGGCATATGCCTTTGTGATATTTTTTAGTAATAAAACTTTCGGCGAAGATTTTATTAACTATTAATTACGAAAAGCTCCATGGTTGAGGTTATCTATCCAAAGGAGGGTCTTGCAAACCTTTTGGGAAACCTGATAATGCAGAATACAAGAAGAGACATAAAAAAGGCAGAAATTGCCAGAAAAACCCGGGGAACAGTTGTAATCGAGATCAGAGATCTCGGCTTTACTGCTACAGTGGAACTTAAGGGTGATAGAATCGAAGTCAGAAACGGAAAACCGGAGGAGTTGTCAGATTGCGCACTTATATCCGCCAATTTTGGTGTAATAAGCTACTTGCTTGGCAACAACAGCACGATAAAGTCCCTGAAGTTTATGCTTTCCGGCAAGCTGAAAATAAAAAAGATGTTGCTGGCAAAAAAACTCAGTACCATAATGAGCACCCGCTAGCCAAAGTGCACGAAAAATTTTTAAAATCTTTTAATCTTCAATTTCCATGGCGGTTGTATATCCGTCCCTCGAGTGGATGGAGGAGGTTTTGAAAAAGGTCAACAGCGACGAACAGCTAAAAAAGGTTGCAGCAAACTGGGAGGGAGATATACTATGCAGGATCGAAGTGGACGAAGAAGCGCTGAAAGATTTCAGGGATCCAGAAAAGCTTGCAGGTTTTATAGCCATGCTCTCCACCATTCCCGTAGAAAAGTGGAGCAAGTTTAAGGGTACAAAGGAAGAGAAATTCCTGAACAGACTTGGTATAGAGCTCGATCCCGACAAGTTGGACATTTCTAAGCTCAATGCAGAGGAGCTGGCAAAAAAGGTTGCAGAGATAAAACTCGAGGATATTAAGGGATCCGCAATATACGTCTGGATGGACTTCTGGCACGGAGAATTAAGGGGCGTGGAATTTGCGGCTCCAGGAGAACATCAAAACGCAAAATTCAAGCTTTTTGGCACTCATGGAGTATTCAAGCAGCTCATAACCGGAAAGGCTGATCCGATAACGCTGGTTGTGAGCGGAAAGATGAAGCTTCAGGGAGACGTGGGATACATGATGCGAAACATGCCCGCGATGAGAAGGTTCATGGAACTGATGGCTTCGGTTCCAATTAAATAGAGGTGGTTTGGTGGAATTCGAATTCTCGCAAGAACACAGGATATTCAGGAGCTCCCTAAAGGAATTTCTTGAAAAGGAAATTGCACCAATTGTCGATGAAAAGGAGAGAAGGGGAGGGCTTACCAAGGAGGAGGCTCTGGAGCTTTATGCAAAGTTCAAGAAAATCGGGATTGGCTACGACCCTGAAAGCATATCCGTTTACTTTGAGGACCCATTCTATTACGGCATCGCGAGCGAGGAGATTAGCAGGGTTTGGGCAAGTCTAAACGTCGTAATAGGGATGTCTTTTCCAGTCGTCTTCGTGAATCTCGCTTCCGATCAGACAAGAGATGCCCTCGGAAAAAAGCTGGAGAAGAATCAGGTGATTGGCTGTCTGGCTGTTACAGAACCCGAGGCGGGAAGCGACACATCAAATCTGAAAACCACCGCAGTGCTTGACGGTGATGAGTACGTTCTAAATGGCACCAAAACCTGGATAAGCAACGCGCCGATTGCGGACGTGGCTTTGGTGGCTGCAACTGTCAAGGACGCTGGAACTCAGGAAATGTTCCTCGTTGATAAAATCAACTCGCCCTTTGAGACAAGCGAACTGCACAAGATAGGCTGGAGGTGCGCACCTACCGGTGAGATATACCTGAAAAACTGCAGGGTTCCGAAGGAAAATGCGCTGACAAACATGATTGCGAAATCTCTGGCAGGAGAGGCCAGAATACCGATCCACGAGGGAATAGCAAAACTCTTTGGCTATATGTCACCTCTGAATGCGATATTCTGCATGATGCGTGCTGGAATGGCCCTGATGGCTACTGGAATATCCCAAGCCTGTCTTGATGCCTCGATAAGCTACGCAAAGCAGAGAAAGCAGTTCGGAAGACCAATAGGCAGATTCCAGCTCATTCAAGATATGCTTTTCAGGATGGCAGCGATAACCGAGTCTTCCCGGCTTCTGTCATATAAGGCGCTATACCTTGTAACAAAGGGTGATCCGCATGCAAGGCTCATGTCTTCGCTCGCAAAGGGCTATGCCTGCGAAGGGTCCGTGAAGGTTGCGTACAATGCCATCCAGATCCACGGCGGCTTGGGGCTGAGCGATGAGTATCCAGTAGAGAGGTACTTCAGAGATGCAAGAATGATGACAATACCTGACGGCACAACAGAGATCCAGAAGCTCATAGTAGGAAGGGAGTTGCTCGGACACGGTTTCTCGGCATATGTATAGGTGGATCAACAGCTACAGGGTTCTGGGGCTTAGGGAGAGCATTGAATTTCCGGAAATACCCATTTTTAAGTTTTTGGAGGATTCCGCAAGGGATTTCCCAGACAATACCGCATGTTCGTTCAAAGACTCTGAATACAAGTATTCCCAGATCCTAGACTTCGTAAACAGGCTCAGCAGCCACATCTCTGGCAGAATAGGGAGAGGCGATAGGGTACTATTAAACCTCCCAAACTGTCCTGAATTTCTGATCTCGGAAATGGCTGTTTTAAAGGCCGGCGGAATCTGTGCGATAACCAATCCTCTTCAGGGAAAATCGGAAGTGAACAGATGCATTGGAAAGGTAAAACCAAAGCTCGTCATTTCCACGGAAGTTGTGAATGAAAGTGTTCCGCATATTCTGGTTGAACATGAAAAAAGGGATGAATTCTGGACCACAATCCAAAATTCAGAGCCGAAAAGCGTTGGTGTCGAAGTGGATCCGAAGAACGATGTTGCGGTGATACTTTTCACTGGAGGAGTTACAGGGATTCCGAAGGGGGTGATGCTTACCCATTACAACATCACGACCAACGTCTACCAGGTTCTTCCATGGATTCTCGGAGGTGCAGCCGACGCGTTCAAGGGATCCGCTGCGCTGCTTGCGCTGCCAGTTTCCCATTCTTACGGTCACTGGGCTCTCCAGACCGGAATCTCTTGGGCTATGAATATAATTATGATCCCAAATCCCTCGGATTACGATGACATAGCAGAAAAGGTCAACAGATACAGGCCGATTCTCACGGTTGGCGTTCCAAAGCAGTACATGAAACTTCTGTCCAAAGAAGTCGATTTTACCCTAGCTATTTCGGGCTCCGCACCGCTACCGAAGTCGGTTGCGGAAAAGTACATGCAAAAGAATCCGATTCCGATAATAGAGGGGTACGGGCTTACTGAAACATCACCAGTGACTCACGTTAACATCTTTGCCATTGCGAAGTTTTTGGGGATGAATGTGGATCCGAAAATCGGCTCTATAGGTGTTCCGGTCGTTGGAACTGAAGCGATGATAGTAAAGGACGACGGCCAGATCGCTGAGGTGGGTGAAGTCGGAGAGCTTTACGTTCGCGGTCCGCAGGTTATGAAGGGTTACTGGGAAGCTGAGAGCCCTGTAAGAGATGGATGGCTTCCCACAGGCGATCTGGCATACATGGACGAGGACGGATTTTTCTACATCGTGGGGAGATGCAAGGAGATGATAAACGTCTCGGGTTACAAGGTTTATCCGAGAGTCGTTGAGGAGGTACTGCTCAGACATCCCGCTGTGGAGATGTGCGCCGTCATAGGTGTTCCCAGAAAGGACGGCACAGAGATCGTAAAAGCATTCGTCAAGCTTAGAAAAGGGGAAAAAGTCGAGGTTGAAGAACTTAAAGAGTACTGCACAAGGGAACTTCCAAAATACGCAGTTCCGAGGGAGATAGAGATAAGAGAAGACTTGCCGACGAACTATGTTCAGAAAATACTGAAAAGAATACTGCTAGAGGAGGAACTCAGCAAGATGCAGTAGACGAATAGCAAAAAATAAATACACGAATAAATGCTGATAGACTATGAACTGGCTAACAGCATACAAGCTAGGAATTAAGAGCTTCATTCTAGGACTGCTGTGGTTCATTGTTGGAATGCTTTTTGTTGTTGCAGGGATTCTGTTCTTCTTTTCGGGCCTTGGATTGCTTGCAATAATAGTGGGGTTATTCGGGCTGCTCATATGCGCAACGGCGTTCATAGCATCCATATTCAAAGTCTCGGACAATCTGATCAGGGATAAGATAAGGCAGACGCTCAAAACCAGCGCTGTATGGACCATGAAGGAGCTCGAAAAGCTTCCTCTAGTTCCTAGACTGCTGGGAGAAAAGAAAATCGCAAAAGCTGTGGAGATAAAAGTTCCCATCGATCTGGGCTTCAAATACATTGCAAACGGCGAGAACGCGATAGAATGGCATCCCGATATCAAGGAGGCAAAGAGAATAGGAGGGGAATTCGGCCCCTCATCCATTATGAAATACGTGGCGCAGATCGGAAAGAGAAAGTACGAATTCACGACTAGGGTTACACACTGGGATCCACCAAAGAGGTACGTGGATGTATCCAGATTCAATACCACGCTGGTAAGGAAATACGTCCACGAGGGACTATTCACGCCAACCCAGGATGGATTCAGATACATCTTTGTGCTTCACGTCAAATTGGGTCCGCCAGGTCTGGGCTGGCTTACCACAAGACTGAAGGCAAAGGAGATAGAGGAGAGTCTTGAAAGGGCCCTCGATAGACTGAAGAGAGTGCTTGAAAAGAAGTACGCAGAAGGAAAGCTTTCTTAATTTTTTAAATTTTAAGGACATAAGAGAATCCAAATTTCATATGGAACCCAAGAAAGTAAGGCTTGCTGGGATGGCGATTTTTTTGAGCTTTTTCATTGGTTTTATTGTTGAGCCTATATTCTCTTCGCCGATTCAGACTGCTGCCTTTGTCCTTGGTTTTGTTCTATTTCTATTAATTTCTTCTGCGGCAATTCTGCTACTGGTACTCGCCTATGGGGAGGAGATTTCGGGTTTGGTTAGATGAACCATTATCCTTTTTTGAGGGCTTGAAGGTGACAACAGACAAGCCTGCCATTTAGGGCAGGAGGGGGTAGAAAACTGCTTCATTCTAGCGTAGTTTTATTAACTAGCGTTGACTTCCATTAATTGAATGTTTGAGAAGCTCTACACAACCGGTGAAGTTGCTAAGATATTCGGTGTACCTTACGCTGCTGTGAAGAAGTGGGCTTACTCGGGGAAGATCAAGTACATTAAAACGCCCGGCGGTAAATACAGGTATCCTGAAAGCGAGATTAAGAGGCTCTTCGGCGAGAAAGCACTGGAGAGGCAGAAACAAAGACTTGTCGAGTACGCCAAGAGCAAGGGGTTAGAAAGTTAATGCTAGACCAGAACGGTCAGTTCTGGAGTGATCTTGATTGCAAAAAATATGCGCCGACCGGGATTTGAACCCGGGGCAGGGGCTCGGCAAGCCCCTGTGTTAGACCAGGCTACACCATCGGCGCTTAGGCAACTTCCGATGCTCAGGAAGCCTTGTTCCCCGCTCAGCATCGGGCAGTTTCAAAGGACTTTGGCTCAGATATCCCGAAGATTTCGCTATTCTCTGGGTTAGATTCCGTATTTCCTGTATCCAGACACCTTTTCCTTAGCGTTTTGGGAACTTCCCTGTTTTATTTTACTTCAAAGTTATTTAAATTTTTCTGCAGGCATCCAATTCGGAAAACGCTTTAAATGCATCTAAATGGTTCGAGACGTAGACCGGACTTTTCAGAGCTTTTTTATCCAAGTTCTGCAAAAAATGCTGATATTGGATTCCCGGAAAATTCAAGCAGTTCAATATTCGAAATTAAAAAATTTAAGGGATTAACCCCAGATAATCTTTCCTTCGCTGTCTGTGTACGCGTATTCCTGACCCCAGAACTTCGGCGTTAAGCCTGGAGAAAAGGTAGCGACTCCGTTTTCATCAATTGACATCATGTTTCCTGGGGTGTTAAAGGCCCCGATGGTTCCATAAGGATAGATGCGGAACATGGCAGAATATATGAACTTGGGGAAGCCCCTGTATCCGTCAGCCGGGAACGTTCCCTTCTCCAATGCCTCCATTATCTTCGTAGCATTTGTAGTGCCCGCCTTTTCCATGGCCTTCGCTATGACGAAGAGTGCCTGGTAGCTCAGAACGTGCTCCCATGTTATAGGGGTATCTCCCAGCCTTGCTGAGAAGCGCTTGCAGGCCTCGATGTATCCGGGGGTGTTTGGATCCACGGCAGCAATCGGGGTAAGAGCTATGCTGCAGGGGGCAGTTGTTCCAACAACCTTTTTTATCAGGCTTATATTGCCCTCTATAACGGTGTTTTTGGCAAAGTCGTACTTGATGCCGAGGTAGTACATGATTTCCTCCAGTTTGGCCTGTTCTGCCACTATAAAGCCACCAGTGTAGCCCATCATTCTGGCCGTCTTTATGATTCCGGCAACGGGTTTGGATGGTCCAGCTAGAAGAATGACGTCAGGTTTCTTGGCCAAAGCCTTTGCAACCGCATCAGTATAGTCCGTGGTCAGATAGTAGTCGAGGGGCACTTCAGCAACTATCTCTCCTCCCTTTAACTTCCAGTATTCTTTGAATGCTGCCCCCCATGCCACTGCATATTCGTGCGTTCCGTTCAACATCGCTGCTTTGGTCGCACCACGAGCCAGGAAATAGTCGGACAGGTGCGGTACGTAGATCAGCTCAAAGTTTGGAGGATACATCACTATCATCTTGTCTCCCGTCTTGAGAACCCTGGGATCCGTTGTGAAAGCTCCAACAATGAATCCGTACTTTTCGTTTATCTTTTCGATCTCCAGGATTCCGCCGGAATGGGAACAGAAAACAATCGGAGTATTCTTTTCTTTAAAAAGCTTCTCGGCGTTTTGAGCCGCAGCAGAAGGCAGATACATGTCGTCTAGGCCGACAACTTTGAGCTTGTAATACTTTTCCCCTAACACGATCCCGCCTGCATCGTTAATGTCTTCAGCTGCAAAACTCAGTCCAGCGAAAACTGCTTCTCCATAGGGCTGTGCAATTCCGCTTAGCGGACCGGTGTATCCGATGTTTATAACCCCTCCGTATTCCAGGGGTTTCTGCTCGGGCGTTGTGGCGGGCGGAGGGGTTGTAGTGACCTCGGGTGTTGTTGCCGGAGGAGTGGTTTCCCGCGGGGTTGTTTCAACCACAACCGGGGGACTTGTTGTCGGGGTTTTCTCCTGCTGAGGCGCCTGCTGTAAGCAACCCGAGATTCCTAGCGAGAAGGCAAGCACAAATACCAGCAACACATATTTTCCCGATTTCATAACATCACTGTTTTAAATTTGAAACGATTGACTTTATAAGTTTTATGTTCGTTGATGATAATAACTTTTAGTTTAACTCCACCGGGTCTCTGATTGAATTTCAGGGGAATTTTGTAACTTCCTTTTTCTTTTCGAGAACACGCAAATGCTCAATGGAGGCCAAGGGGTAATTCCCGGTCTCATCCTTTTCGAGGGATTTTACCATATCCCAGATCGTTAGAAGTGCCACGCTCACCCCAACCAGAGCCTCCATCTCCACCCCGGTTTTCCCCAGAGACTTCACGGTACAGCGAACCCTGATTCCTTCCCCTTCAATTTTGAAATCAAACGAAATCGATGTGAGCGGTATTGGATGGCACATCGGAATGAGCTCCGGGGTCTTTTTTACTGCTAAAACGCCTGCAACGTTTGCAGTCGTTAGGACATTTCCTTTTGCAACTTTATTATTGATGATTGCCTCAATCGTTTCCTTTCTCAGCCTGATAAAGCCCTCTGCAATCGCCATCCTAAAAACGTCCTCTTTTGATGAGATGTCAACCATTCTGACCTTTTCACCCTCGAGATGGGAGAACTCCATGCAAACATTAGTTCGTTAAAAATATATCTTCTTTCAAGGGTGATGATTTCATGAAGGCGCTAGTAGTGGTTGACATGCAGAAGGATTTCTGCTACAAAAACGGCGCCTTGTATATTCAGGGAGCCGAAGAAATCTTCAAGACGACAAGAGAAGCTGTAAAAAAAGCAAGAGGAAGAATCCCCGTGATATTCACACAGGACTGGCACAGAGAAGATGACGGGGAATTCAAGATCTGGCCCAAGCACTGCATTGCAGGCTCGGAGGGCGCTGAGATCATCGATGAACTAGAGGCAACTCAAAAAGATTACTTCGTGAGAAAAAGGAGATATTCCGCTTTCTTTGGCACTGATCTCGATTTGCTGCTCAGGGAGCTGAAAGTTCTCGAAGTTTTCGTCTGCGGCGTTGCGACGAACATCTGTGTCCTGCACACCGCCGGCGATGCGGCCATCAGGGGCTACAGGGTTTCAGTGCTTCAAGACTGCACAAAGGCGCTGAACGACTATGACTACGAATATGCGCTAAGGCACATGAAAAACGTCTTTAACGCCAACATAATAAGCTCCAAGGAGTTTGCCAGACTGCTGTGAGCTACCCCCCTTTAAAGGCAGAGCTTCACGCTTCCCCCTTATCTGCCGGTTCAAAAGCCAAGCTCATTCATCCCATGCCTCTCGTTAAGGCATGGGCTATATTCATATCGCATATCTGGGCTTCCCTCTGCAAGGGAACGTCCCCAAGACCTTTCCAAAACAGAACTATTTAAACCTTGACCATTCATCTCCAGAGCTAGAGCTCTGGGCTTTCTGGGCACCCATTTTTATAAAAAAGTGTCAGGCCAACACTAGCACTAAAAAAGCTTTTATTAAGGGGAGAATACCTTTCTTTAATGAGCCTGATCGAGGAAGCTAAAAAGGGGATAAAGAGCGAGTTGATTGAAAAGGTTTCGGAATACGAGGGGGTTGAAGCTGATAAAATTGTCAGGTTAGTTGCTAAAGGTCACGTAATAATTCCAAAAAACGTTCTTCGGGAAGTTGAACCTAGAGCCATCGGAA
>Ga0123519_10005236_pt1 | contig 20756 bp, 25 predicted proteins | sample YelNatPaOPRAMG02_FD_87396 | JGI IMG/M metagenome (GOLD analysis project Ga0123519, IMG submission 87396) | Hot spring microbial communities from Yellowstone National Park - Yellowstone National Park OP-RAMG-02 (version 2) | ecosystem: Environmental > Aquatic > Thermal springs > Hot (42-90C) ...
TCAATCTCGTCTAAGGTTAGAATTAGGAATTTGTTGTGCTCGTTCAAGTAATCCCACAAAGCATGAAGCAACTCAATAGGTCCATAGCCCCTCAAGGGAAGAGTGGGCGCAGCCTGCCGAATAATATTCTGAACCAAACCAAATTTTCCACTTGTTGTACGACAGTTGATGTGAGCATAAATCAAATCCATGCCACGATTCCTCGCGATTCTCTCCAAAGCATCTCCAACCTTTTTCGCCGTAGCCGTCTTGCCCGTTCCGCTTTCGCCAGTTATCAAAATTCTTTCGCTGAGCATGCCTGGCTGGTCGATGGCTACTCTAAAAAACTTCACAAGCTTCTCAAGGTACTCTTCCCGATGCGGCAGACGAGAAGGCACATACTCAAAATCCAGCTTCTGTATGCCATCTCTTTTGAATACAGAGGAATGTTTAAACATGATGCGCTTCTCCACTCACAATCTAGCGCGTTCCGTAAACGTTAGTATTCGCTAATTCGCTTAAGAATTAATTTAGAAATTCTCAATATTAAAATTAGGTGTCGAAACCGAACAACAGAGAGACTTCAGTAAAAGTGAACTGGTTGCATCCTACAGATGTATGGCACGATAGTGAATCTAAAATGGCGATCACATCAACTTCTTAGATTTCAAATAGTAAACATATAGGGCTATTAGCTCATCGAAGATTTGGTCAATTTTCTCGAAGAAAGACGGTGCGTTTGGATCGCAAATGTGAACGGAATAGTTTCTTGTAAGCCACAATAAAAGGACGCTACGGGCTGGCGCATTCAATTTTAGGGTTGTTTCTACAAGATCATTGAAGTCCTTTGCAGTTTGAGGCTCTGCATAGTTAGGTTTGACTTCAGAAGCGAACCAAGATTGTTTATCGAAGATATAGTGAATAAGGTTCCCTAATGTTCTCACTTCTTTAGGTGGCTTTTCATGAGTTCTCATTCTGAGTTCAATAAACCTACACAAGTTAACGATGCCGTCAAACAACCTTAGTCTTGTAAACACGTTGTTGTCATTTTGGTAGATTTCCCGATCATTTTCTTCTCTAAGGAGACAAAGATTTCTATGAATTGTCCAAATGGCGCCTTCAAATAGGGCGCGGTGTTCGGGTGAATCTTCTAGTTCTTTAAATACGGATGACACATTGACTTTTTCTTTATAGATAACATTGTATTTTTCTAAAGCTTTCTCTAACATGATCCAAGGCGCAGTTCTGCCAAACTGGCTAATTCCTCCGCGATTTGTTCCCTTTGCAAATTGTTCGTACAAGGGGCTCGCGAAGATGCTGTTTTCTGGATTTCCTGTGATCCAAGCTCTATCTTCGCGCATTGCCCATGCAAGATATGCCAAGCCTCCATCTAGGTCACCTTCTGCAAGCGATGAGACTCCCAAATTCCCGCAAACCATTCCTTTGTTAAGAGGTTTCTTGGCCTTTCTTTCATAGTTGTTAATGGCATTCAACATATTCCAATAATACATCTTTGAAAAGCCAGTGGCATTCTGTCTCAAAAGCGATATACCAAGAAAATTCGCTCGATTGAAGTATACATTTTTATCCTCGTAATTTCCGCTTCTATTATCATGATCATATGTCTTCGCATTTTGTAGATCTTGTTCCAAATCAAGAAGCCCCAATTGAAGAATTTTGTTATATGCGCTCACGGCTTCAGAAGCAAGCAAAGCTCCTTTTCGAAGGTTCATCCAAAGCACCAACTCGAAAGACATTAGAACCACCGTTTAGATCTTTATGTCGAGCCAGTTAAAAGTTTTTGAAAAGGTTAAATCATCGAACCTGAGTTCTTCTTGGGATGACTTTTGTCACCATATCGTAGATCTTGAGAATCTTTAACCGCTGACGCTGATGATTATGTCGAAGCTGAAGCTTTCTATTCCCTGTACGCTTGAAGAAACATTTAGAGTCAACGTTACTTGGACGACTTCTAAGGAATTGAGCTGTCTACCATCGTAATTCCAGCTTAGAGCCAGGTAATCGGAAGCATTAGAAGGATTCCAGTTTTCAGTAGCCAAAGAAATGCTTGCAGCCACGTTTCCTTCATTCCTCACATAAACAGTGACGTTGTTCATTGAGCCTGGCTCAACCATGCCCCAATCGATAAACGAAACTGGATTAGTGCAGTTGCTGTCCCAGAAGACTCCAACTCCCACAGCCTTAACAGTGCCACTACCACGAATACGAACTGAAGACTGCGTGAAGCCAGAAGCAAGCACGGTTAGAGCAACAATTGAAAGGAGAACCGCCAAGGGCTTAAGCGCAATCCTTTGTCTAGCGCTCATTATTCTGTCCTCTTCGGGAAAACCCATTCTGCGCTTTCGATGACAGCGCTGTCAACGCCGAATCCAAACGCAAACGCAGAAAGTAAGACATGGAGAAAAAAGTCCTCTGGGACCGTGAACATTGGAAAAACCAAGGCTGTAACAATTAGGCAGAGAATGAAAGAGGCAACAGCGCTAGCAGTGTATCTGTGGCTCCACTCAATCTGCTGGGCTCTTGCTTTCCTCAGGTAGGGGAGAGCTGTTCTTGCGCAGACGCCGAGCAAGACGCCGATGAAGGCTACGGTTATCGGGTCAAGGCTTATCGTTCTCTTTTCACCCTAACAAGTCTTTTCAGTTAGAGGCTTAAATCTGTTTCCGTACATGTATACATCAGTGGTTACTATGGACAACCTTTATCTCGCGAAAAATACGATTAGGGGTCAGCATTCTAGGAGTTTTTAGCAAGTCGATAAAGCATGTTCAAATCCGTCATAAATCGTCAGGAGACCTAGAGTGTGTGCTTAGAGTCTCGTTCTACTGTTTCAGCGTTCTTTGCTGAATATGGCAAAACATAAAAACGGTCAAGTCATTCAAAACTATAAGGGCGGTAGAGTATGGAAAGAGGGCTTAGCACCTTTAATAGTTTAGTCGTTGGAGACAGAATCTTTCGGATACCTATATATCAACGTCATTATTCTTGGAGCGCAAAGCAATGGGATGACCTATGGAACGATTTGATGTACCTAAAGGAGGGAAGAAAACACTATTTCGGTACTATACTTCAAAAAGCAACTGGAGCCCGTAAATCGTCTGGCATGAAAACCTTTGATGTTTTGGAAATAATAGACGGGCAACAGAGGCTAACGACAGCATTGATATTTTTGAAAGAAATCATCTCACAGCTTTATACAATTACTGAAACGGATCAGGTAGAGGAATTAGAAAAGCTCAGAGAGGATTATCTAAGGTATAAAGACGTCCATAAATTGGAATTATTAGGAGATGATGCAGAATTCTTTAGACGTAACATAATAAATGACGAAGTATATCCAGATGAAATACTGACACCTTCACAAAGAAGATTGTTAGAAGCCAAACATTACTTTAAAGGAAAACTTGAAGAACTTAAAAAAACCATGACGCCTGACGAATTCCGAACTCTTCTTCTTGAACTTAAACGAAGAATCGATGATATGGAGATTATCAGATACGATGTAAAAAATGATGCCGATGCTGTGCTTATCTTTGAAACTGTTAACGACCGGGGAAAGCCATTAACCAATTTAGAAAAGACAAAAAGTTTTCTCATGCACGCGATATACTTGTCGGCCCCTGAAGAATTAGAAGGTTATCTAGATCAAGTAAACGTAAGTTTTACAGACATATATCGGTGGATAGAAGAAATCAAGAACACAACACGAGGCAGAAACTTAGGAGAAGACGACGTTCAGAGATATCACTTTGTCATATACGAGACAGAAGCTAAAGGAAATAGAGACATATCCTACGACTATCTGAGTTTCCTAAAAAATAGGATACGAGGGCTTTACAGAGGAAACCCGTTGCAATGCTTAAATTACGTTCTTAATTACACCAAAGATTTGAGGAAGGCCTTCTATGCATTAAAGGAGATAATAACGTTCAATGAAGAAAACAGAACAGGGCAACTCATTCAAAAATTGTTTGTACTAGAGAGGGTAGCTAATTTCTATCCCTTCCTAATAGCAGCTTGGATAAGATTTCGAGAAGAAAAAGAGAAGATGGATGAAATTCTGAGTCTAATTGAAACCATAGCATTTAGAGTTTACGCAATAGGAAGAAGGAGAGCGGATACAGGCGAAAGTTGGCTATATACCCTTGCGTACAGAGTCCATAGTGAGAACTTGGAATATAGCGAAATATTAGAAGAGCTTAAGTCATTAGTAAGATACTATCAGAATGATAAAGCCTTTGAAAGAGACCTCAAAGTTGAAAACTTCTATAATAGAGTTAGCAGTAGGGATAAGAAGTATTTGTTTTTCGAGTATGAAAAGTTCTTGAGGCAAAAATCCAGAGAACCACTTGACATAAAGTTGGATGATATCCTGAGCTATGATTTTGAAATCGAGCATATCTGGGCTGATGATTCATCACAGTTAGGTTTAAGCGATGATCTCAAAGAAATTCACGAACAATGCAAGAATAAATTAGGAAACCTTACCATAGCTTCAAAATCATGGAATGCTAGTTGGGGAAATGGTCCCTTCAGCTTAAAGAAGAATGAATACCAAAAGTCGAACCTTAGGGTTCAGAGAGATCTTGCAGTTATCGCGGAATGGGGAAAAGAGCAGATAGAAGAAAGGGAAAGCAAAATCATTGAATTTGCTATGGAAAGATGGAAGATTTGAGCACTTACTGATACTTGAACGTATTTCAGGTTTCAGTATACCTAGTTAGAGCGTTGTTGAAAAGTTTCAGTTTGGTATGTATCGCTCGATATCTTAGACTCTCAAGTTTCCCTCCACTTCTAATAAGCCTAGCCCACATGTAGGTGCATTCGCAAAAACCATTCTGAAAGGCAGTAACCCACTCTTGCTCTCCAACTTTAATGAGCTTCTCCACCGCCTTAGGAGGATAATCGTAAAGCTTCTTGAGCAGTTCTGTACGCCAGATGGATGTGCCAAAGGCATAATGTCCCTGCGGCGGGTCGTAATCTATGGCTACAGCGTCGCACGAGTTTTTTCGGAGAACTTTAAGGCTGTCCAGAACATAGCCATTCGGAAGGATTGTGTCTGCATCCAAGTTTAACGTGAAAGGCGTTCTAACTTCCTCGTAGCCTATTCTTCTTGCCTCCCACATGGGCACTTGCTTCTGGAGACGATGCATGTTGGGCAACTGTTCAAGCGGTTCACCGCCTCCGCTGTCAACGACCACTGCCCGTGAAACGCTCAGAATGGAGAGGTTTCCTTTGATGAAACCATCCAAGTCGGGCGGAGCCCTAACAGGCATTACTACGGTTAAGTCGTGCATGTGCAATTATCAACCATCACTTCCGTCACCCCGCAGCCAGGTCCTCCGCATGCGTCAACGGTTCCAGTGAACTTTACTCCTTTGACCTTCTTGCCAGCCACCAAGACAGGCTTTAGCTCATGAGAAACCCATACACCTTGAGGGTCACCGCTCAGATCCACAACCGTCGAAGTACCATCAGTATAGAGGACTTCAAGCTGCCAAACTTCCGGCAGAACGGGATTGCAATAGTCTGTGCCCCACTTCGTTTGAACTTTGAAGACGGATGAGTCTGTGAAGCATTCTACTGGTATGGGTGAGGCGAACTCCTGTCTTAAGGCTCCAGTGATTCTCGGGCAGCCTATTGGACCAGGCGGGTCAGTGTCCTTAGCTGCTAACCAAGCTCGGAGTCCCAACCCATCGGCCTGACATTCCGCATCTGTAGTAACTCCCCAAGCTGGAGTTCCATCAGCATGCGTTCCTTCAACAATCCATCCAGTCAAGTCTCCAGTCTCAAATTCTCCGTTTATGAACTGTTCACCTGGGGGCGGGCATCCTGAAAACGCAACTATAATGATGTCGTCGAGTCTCACATCGTCCCATCCGTAGCTTCCATCTGCTCCTGTGATCACGCTTACTCTCAGTGCCTTGGTTGCGTCTACCCAGAGTTTTGCGCAGCACCTCCAAGGCTGGAAAGGTCCGACTGGAATCCCCGTCCTTATGATGTAGTCCTTATCGTCATAGTGGACTCTAACGCAGTTGTTGGCATTCATTCCCGACCTAGTCAAGTGTATGACTGCAAAGGCGTGCGAGAATGCTCCAATTGCGAAGCCTTTTTGCATGTACTGCCCTTTGTAGGGAACCCACTGTCCACTCGAGTCTAGTATGCCGCTTTTCCATGCGCCGTAACTTGTTCGATACCCGGCTATGTTGAGGCTGTAGGCTCCCTTGTAAGCGTAGCCTGTTTTATACTCGAACCTTTCATAGCCAACACTTCCCCATCCATCCAATGTCCCCTCAAAATCGTCCTCATCGATGATAACAGCGTCAGGCCACGAGTGATCAAAGAAGTAGAATTCCCATGCAATTGTGTCTTCGCCGTAGAGCTGCGTGTAACCGCTATCCTTGTATGCCCTTATGGTCAGAGTCATGACTTCATGCGTCAAAGCTGCTGGAATCTCGCGTCTTGGCGTCCAGAAAAAGAGAGCCGCACCGTTTGCAGCTACTGAGCCTAACTCTTTAGTCAAATCAGACCATTTAGTAGGGTCTCCGCTCGTCACATCTGCAAAAACCTTGAACCATAATGGGATAAGCTCATCGTTTACAATCTCAAAACCCTGTCTCAGAGTCACTGGCGACGTACATCCCTGAGTGTCTATGCATGTTTCTGGGTCGCTGTGGAAGAAAGCGTAAACATCGTTCCCTAAAAGAAGCGTTTTAGCCTTCTCTTCGGGCGTTAAATCCTCATACCACTTGTCAACCATTACTTTTCCCTCCTAAGGTGGATAAGGCGCCAGAATGCTGCCAACATTGCCGTGAACAAAAGCCATTAACGCCTCACTGGTTTGGCTTGCAGCATTAGAGTGCGCAAAAGCCATTTGCAATAAGTCCTTGTTGCTACCAGCATTGACATGAACAAAAGCCATTTTTGGTTGATCCCTTATGCTTCCCTCTCGATATCGGGACTTTGTAGCTCCCTTCCACTTCGGAATCCTCTTCTTCCCAGCAATGCTTTGCATGTACCTTAAGCCAACTCTGCGCGACACTGATTATTCCTCCTCTCCGCAAATCTCTGCGTGAACTGTTCCAGCTGTTCCGCCCGAGGGATACTTGGCTTGCAGCTCAAACTTCTTAGAGCCGTCGCCTTCGCATGGCTGCCAACCCCAAGGAAACCAGTCGGTAAAAGGAAGCTTGCCCATCACATAGTATTCTATGCTCACGTCTTTTCCATCCCACAGAAGCTTGAACATAACGTCTTCAGGGCACGAAACAACAACTTTAGCCAAATGAAACGTCTTATCCTTCGTCACGGTTATTTCAACTATCGTCGCATAACTGGGAGTTGTGACCGCCGAACCCTTCGCTTTCGTAGTTGCTAAAGGCTTAGGAATTGCTTCGGAAGGGGAAAGCTGATGAACCAACTATATCACCAGAAGCCGATAAGCCAAAGGAACCGTTGACTCCGTGGAGATGTCAAGCCTAGAAACCTGCAAGTTCAGCTCATGAAAGTATATGGCTTGGCCTTTGAAAAGTGGGATTTGTTCTCCGCCGTTTATGCGAACCCTGATTGTTCCTTTATCGCTGACAATGTAGCCGTATTCGCCATCACGGCCCAAGTCAACCCTAACCTTGATTTCTTTAGGCTGGTCCTTTACCACCGTTTCTTCTTCACTCAAATAGTTCCTATGTTTGGGAGGAGTTACTGGCAGGGGCGTGGGCTTAATCCTGACATCAAGCGGCTCTGAAGGAATAGTCACAGCTCTTACAACAGGAATTCGCTCAGCAGACACGACAATTGGCGGTTGCGCCGCTTCCAGGACTGCCTCAATGCTTTTCAGCACAGCCAGAATTTCCTTGTCTACTGCTTCCCTTCTCCTCTCAGTCTCAGCAATATAGGCTAGAAGAGGGTCGAGCCTCGTGATCAAAGCGCCCAGCTGGTCCAAAAGCGTCGGTTTAGGGACAGCGGGGGCTCTCTCTTCCTCAGCCATCTGTTAATGCTCCAAAATTATTAGGGCGTGAAGCCTCCGAAGGTGAAGATTGTCGTTGTCGCGTTAGAGTTTACTTCTACGCTGCGGTCAAAAGGCAGCCAGATGTTTGTTAATGGTCTCACTTCGTTGGCTGCTAGCGTTCCTCTTCCAATGACTTTTGCGTCGCCGTCGTAGATTTCAAACCAGACTGCGCCAGGCGAATCGTTGCTCACAATAATTGTTAAAGCTATGAAGGCTCCAGTGTACAATGCTTTCTTTGTTCCCGCAGTTTCCACAGAACCAGTAATCGGTTTACGATTCCTCAATTGCTTATGAGGGTCAACCCAAATTCTCTTAGCAACTTTAAGCCCTTCTCTTTCACTCATTTTGCCTAAGCCTCCGCCTCCAAAACCCTCACGCCAGCCCTTCTTGCCGATTCAACTTCGTCAGCCTTCACAATCTCCACATCCTTGTAAATCCAACCGTAAAACCAAACATCCTGAGTGACAGCCACATTCGCAAGCTCATTGTCAGAAACCAAAGTTGGAAAAGTAGCCTTCTTGACGTGAACTTCTACGGCGTAAGGACATTGCCACTCCCTTATCTTCACATCCATCCCGTGAGGAGTATGCCTCGGTACGCCTCTGGGATACTGAAGCTGATGCCTAGTAGGACCGCTCCAATCCAGCTCCTCAATGTAATAAATCTCCGCATCCTCAGGCGTCAAGTTTTTCACGTCTGAGAGCTTGTCAGTTTCGCCCGCACTCAAGCTGACGGGTTCGACATAAACTAGCCTTTCAACACGTCCAATGCGGTAGGCTATCTTGTCAAGAATGAGGATTTCACCTTTCTCAAGTTTCGGCATTTGCAAAACCTCGTTTACCTTTATGGATACATGGGTGGTAACTTTATAAAACAGTTATATCACAAATGTAAACAGGGTGTAAGACAATGCCCACAGTTCTCATCAATGTCCGTCTTGATAGTAAGATGGTTGAAACGCTAAAGACAATAGCTTCGGGAAAGAGGGAAAAATATCTCAGCAACGTAATAAGAGAGGCTATCACAGAGTACATCAGAGCCTACACGGGTGAACCGACCCTAAGAGGACTTCAGACAAGGATAAGCGAGATCGAAATTCGTCTAAGAAAAATCGAAGATATGTTAAGCAAAGATTCAAGATGACATTATTGGTTATGCGAGATTGTTTATTTCGGTTTTTTGTGCACCGTTTCTTCTATCCGATGTGCAGGGATTCCTCGATAGGTTGAAGCGCATCTTTCCTTGTTTCTGTATTCTCTTGTTGCAGCCCACTTTAAAAGAGGTATGATTGCTTTTCTAAGTTCTGCTCCATCTTGCGTTAGTGAATATTCAACCCGCGGGGGTATCTCAGCAAAGGATTCTCTTTTAATCAATCCTTCGACTTGCAACTCTTTCAATGTATCGGAAAGGGTTTTTGGGCTGATACCGTCCAACTCTTTCATTAAGTAGTTAAATCGAAGCGTTTCGCGATTGCCGAGGGCGTTGACAATCAAAAGAGCCCATTTCTTGCTTATGATATCTATAACTCCTTCAAGCGGACAAAAGCAAAGGTGGTCGTTTTTCTCATGCACATCTATTACTTCCCTTCAACATAGACACTATTTTGCTATAAACTTGATAGTTTAAATACTTTACTTTTAATACTTTTAGACAAAGACGGAGGTGAAACGAGATAATGTGTAGAGAATGCGGTTGTGGGTCACATCATCACGAGGAGGAACACGAGGGACACGAACACGAACGCCGTAGACAATTCCTCACCAAAGCCGAGAAGGCCGAGAAATTAAAGAACTATGCTGAAGAGCTAAGAAAAGAACTTGCAGCCGTTGAAGAGCACATCAAAGAATTGAAAGTTTAATCGAAGCTGCTCGGGAGGTGCCTTATGTTGCACGCTACCTCCCCCTTTTAATTACTGAAATTGAAATTGTTTAAGTCGCAAATAATTTCGTTTAAAGGAAGGGAAGTTGATGAAAATCTTGGCAATCGACATAGGAGCTGGCACCGAAGACATCCTTCTTTATGACGACCAAAAAAAGAGTGTTGAAAATTGTGTTAAAATGGTCTTGCCTTCGCCTTCTCAAGTTTTCGCGGCAAAGGTGAGAGAAGCCACTAGACTGTGTAAAGACCTTTTCATAAAAGGTGACATCATTGGTGGAGGTGCCTTTTCCTTCGCCTTAAGAGAGCACATTGAAAAGGGACTTCGCGTTCTGATGACTGAAAAGTCTGCTTACACTGTAAGAAACGACCTTGACGAGGTTAGAGAACTTGGGATTGAAGTAGTCAAAGGAGAAGATGAGCCCGCGAGCTTCAAGGGAGGGATCTTGGCGATCAGAGAGATTAACCTTGGGCAACTGCAAGCATTCCTTACAGAGTTTGACGAAATCCTTTCCGACGTAGATGTTGTGGCTATTGCAGTCCAAGATCATGGTGTTTTTCCAAAGGGTGCAAGTAACAGAAAGTTCCGCATTCAGAAGATGAAAGAACTTTTAAAGGAGAATCCTAGCCCTGAGAGCTTGGCATTCTGGGAAGATGAAATTCCGCCATGCTACTTAAGAATGAAATCTGCAGCTGAAGCTTCACGAAGGCAATTGCCAAATGCTAAGGTTCTGACAATGGATACGGCACCAGCTGCCATTCTAGGATGCTTGAAGAACCCTGCTGTTGAAGAAGCTGATCCTGTTCTCGCTGTCAACGTTGGTAATGGTCACACTATGGCTGCAATAATCAAGAAATGGAAGATTGTAGGAGTAATGGAGCATCATACCCGATTGTTAAATCCTCAAAAAATTCAGCGCCTCTTAGTCGATTTTTCGGATGGAAAACTAACGGATGAAGAAGTTTTCAAAGACAATGGTCATGGCTTATTTTTTCTGTCAAAGCCTCCAGGTTTCTCAAAGATAGAGAGCGTAGCTGCAACGGGGCCAAATAGAAACATCTTATCCAAAACCAATCTCTCAGTTCACTTTGCAACTCCTGCTGGCGACGTAATGATGACTGGCCCCATTGGGCTAGTTGAAGCAACCAAGAGAAAGTTCAAACTGGGATAAGGATGAAGAAAATAAAGCTGGTTATCTATCAACCTTCCATTAACAAGTTTATAGGTCGTGAGTTATTCCTCTCACTAAACAACAATGCTAACGTCATAGATGCAATTGTGGAGGCAGATGAAATAATAAAGGGCAAAGGAAGCTTTCCTGTAAGGGATTATGGAAGCCTCCTTCACATGATCTACAACCCAATTGAAAACAGATTCTACAAACAAGTAGCAATAACTGCCCATGATGAATCAGGAAAGATGCTTAACGTGAGAAATGAGCCAAAGAAAGAACTTCCAGAACGGGTGACAATCATTCTCATACCGGCTGGAGGATGTATAGGTGAGTGGGAAGAAGCAATAAATTATACAGATTTTCTAAAAGCGATAGCCTATCGGCGCAACGAGAACTTGAATCACCTATGAGTTTTCCAGTGCACGCAGACTGAGTCATTTTTCATTGGTTCTAACCTCGTCGAGCGTAAAAACTTTCTTTGGAATAGCGCTCATCATGTACCCGCGCGCGCGAATTAGAGACCTATTACAATTTACGAAGAAATGCTCCGAATATGTGAAGTTGTTTTTAGAAAGCGAATTCCAAATAATTATTTAAAAGGAATAAGCCTTACGTTAAGCTTGAACATGACTGTTTTGTTGGACGAATGAACGCGGGCGATGCGTAATTGTCGATGGAGGATTGGTTGCATAGGAAAGCTGAGGAACATGCACATAACGAGATTCTAGCTTTTTTAATGATAATTTTGGGCGTAAACCTTCTGATAGGCGGGCTACTTACGATAATCATCGCCGCTGGAGAACCAAACTGGCTCCTTAATTTTCCCTACGTGCCATTACAAGCATCACCAGCCTACTTGGGACTTATCTTAACCTTTACTGGATTTGCAATACTTTCCGCTGGTTTCTTGCTAGTCGTTCATTACGACAGAAAAAGGTCGTGGTACGTGAAAGAGATAGAAAAGTCTTCTATCCCTAAGAAATGGAAAACAAACTCTAAAACAGTTAACCAAATTCTAGAAGAATACACAGGGAAAAGAAAAAGGGACAAGTCAAACTAGCTAAACAGGTCGAAGAGGCTATACAAACAAACCAAGAAAAATGTCACTCGATTAGTAAGGTTTTTCTTGGGCCCGCAACGAAGGCTATGGGAAAGATGCAGAGTTCAACTGGAGCCGCGGTACCATTGAAGACTAACAAGGTGACTTTGTCGTTTTCTCGTGCATAAGCGATCTGTTCCAAGGTTAGGACAAATCTGCTGCGCTGTTGATAGGGCACTCTGGCGCTGATCTCTTGCCTCTTCACTCCGTTGATGATTACACGGAGGTAGCTATTGTAGCCCAAATCGCCGTCACAGAACCAGCCGCAGAACTGTACACCTACTCCAGAGGGCATGCTGAACGTTGAGATGATGTTGAACGCGCCTGGAGGGACAGCAAAGCCATACGTGCCTTCGGGTAGATCGACGTCCTCGGGTCTGAGAGGTCTGACACCGTCCGCTACAGGGTTCCACTCTTTTGTTTTTGTCAGGGTCGACTCTTCTAGTGCTGCAAGCTGGAGGGCCATCCATTCAGGAATGTCGGGCAAGCCTTTACCTAAACCGGGCATGCTTATTCACCATAGATGTATCCATACAAGTAGTCTTATTAGCTTGTCCGTACTAACATATACGAAGATGTACGTCGCAAGGGATGAGCCCTGACAGAGCAAATAGTAGCCACTTCAAAAATCTTTCAAAAGGGCAAGACGCAGGTGCCAAGTCAAATACGCAGAGAACTCGACCTAAAGGACGGCGACGTTATTGTATGGATAAAAACAGCTGAGGGCTACGTTGTCGAGAGAGGCAAGCGCAAACCCTTGTTTAGAGAAACCAAAAAGTGAGAGTCAGCAAATAGCGAGTAACGCTTGCCTTCCAGATTATGAGAATTTTGAAACTTTCAAGAAAATATTGCCTTTTTCGTCTTCGACGAAGACTACCAGATCCCCTATTTTGATTCTTAGTTTTGTTTGGACGGGTTTGACGAGGGTTATCCTGTATTTTGGGCCTACTTTACTTGTTCCTAACACTTTCTCCACTTGTAACACCTCTCGTCAATCATCTTTTTCCAGAGCATTGTTAAGATTAGGTGAGTAAAGTGACACAAGTGTTAAAAGTAGCACAAACAACATGTCACAACATGAGTAAAACCGTGAGGGTCTATATGACAAAAGTAAAGAAAGTAGTCGTTATCCATGCTCGGCTGGTGGAGAACCCAGAAGCCTACGAAGGTAAGACAAACGCCGACATAGAGAAGGAGATCTTGGCGGAAATAGGCGTCATTCCGTACGTAGCCCGAATAGAAAAGGTTACAGTTCTTGACCGCAAACTGTAACGTCTACACGCTTTTAGGCACTGACCCACCGGTGGAACGAACCAATCTTGAGTAAACGTTCGATAGCGATATCTACATAGTGAGGATTGAGATCTATCCCGATGTATTTGCGGCCAAGTTTTTTGGCGACAGCCAGCGTGGTTCCGCTTCCACACATAGGGTCGAGCACTATTCCGTTAGTGGGGCAGCTTGAAAGAATAGGCTTAACGCAGATGGCTTCTGGATAGACGGCGAAGTGTGCGCCCTTAAACGGTTTAGTGCTGATGCTCCAGAAATCTCCGGGGTTCTTACCGTCTTGATGATTGAAAAGATTTCCATGCGTGCCTCCATGCCCGAAATTGCCCTGCTGAGCTTGTCCGGGGACGTTAGCCCATTTTATCACATCACCAGGGTTCTTTCCCCTAATGTTATATGCCTTAACGTGAAGAGGGTCTGTGTAGCTAAGGTTTCCAACGCGGTTAACAGCTAAGTCATGCTTGGTCAGAACAACGTCGCCTGGATTCTTACCCTTGGGATGTGACAAGTCCATCGGCCTAGAAGAGTCTAATGCAAGGTATTGTTCTTTTTTAAGTCGCATTCTATGCGGGTTATTTCCCACATACGGCTCCTTGCTTGTTTGAAACACGTCGCCTGGATTCTTGCCTGAAGGATGATCATGTTTACCCTCTTTTGAGTCTAAGCCTCCGTATGCGTAATGTCCGCCGCTTCCCTTTGGAACGAAATGCTCAATGTTTGCCTTGACACGCTCAGAGGTTACGTTCCCAAGATTCTTGCCCAAGAGAGGATCTTTGGGATTTTTGAAAGGGATCCAAGGGATACATCTGCCTACATGACTTTTGCCGTTTGGTTGTAATGAAGGCTTACGCATCTTGTTCCCAGAGGGGCGTAATGATTTTGGCGCTTCACGGATCGCATCCAAATAGTAGTAGTATTTGCGACTTTTGACAAAGTGGAAGATGTGCTCGTAGGTTTGTGTTAGACGATCCTTCACGCTTGAGGGCATAGCATTAGGCTTATGCCAAATGATATCGTTGCGTAGTACCCAACTGTCTTCTATCAGACTGAAAGCAACATGCCAAGGAATCCCCATCAAACACTTAGGCTGATAATCAGTCACTTTTGCTTGAGGGCTAGGCTTCTCATATAAGTTCCCTGCAACTTTTACTCTACGATAGTTCTGAAAAAGGGTTTTATCGCCTCTCCCACAATGAGAACCAGCGTAGGTATCTCCAAGCACAATATACATACTTCCAGTCTTTTTGAGAACACGTTTGATCTCTCGGCAAATCCAACGCATGTGTTCAACATACATCTGCCACGAAGGCTCTAAACCTAGCTGCCCTTTCCAAGCACCGCACTTGACACAAAAACCAGCCTCTTGGTCGTCATACTTTTTAATGTAAGTCGTCGGCTTTGCTCCATGGACCTCTTCCTGTGTTCCCTTTGAAAAATTGCGGTTCTCATGAACAAGACTCATTCGTTCCTCAACCCATTCATGGCTACAGTTCTCATCACCACCCCACACTGTTTCTGTAGCCTCACCATAATTGCGAAGCCCATAGTAGGGCGGCGAAAACATTACCATGTCGATACTTTCTTCTGGAAAACCTTTCACAACATTAATGCAATCGCCAACTAGGACTTGGTTAACAGGTAACACTTTGGCACCGTCACGCGCAAAACCTGTAGGAAAGGGAAAGTGTCTGCACTAATCGCAAGCATCTTCAAGCGTAGCGCACGTTGAGTTTTGCCTTTGGCGATGTTGTCTAGCCCAATGTTTCTCTGAACAGTCTCTTAGCCACAGAAGGTGCGGGAGGTTGGTAACTGTCAGAAGTTGCGCGGAACATTGGTGCAGCTGGCGGTAGGGGTGGGGCTGGAGGTGCGGGAAACGGTGCTGCTGGAGGAGCGCCTTCTAGGGTTGGTCTAACAAGTGGAGGAGCAGGGGGTGTGGGCGGCAGTTCAAGAGATGTAGCCGACACTGGTGCGCCTAGGGCTGCGAGCATTTGTCGAAGTTCTTCTGGCGTGCGCAGTAGGGCTTCTGCTACTCTGCTTGTGTCTCCAAGTCTGAGGCCTTCGACGAGTGTGTCGAGGCTTTGTCTTAGTTCGAGGGCGTCGCTGGGCTTCATGTCGACTACTCTTGTTAAGGCGTGCTGTCCCAAGGTGATGAGTTCTCGTCTCAGTCTCTGAGGTGTTGGTTTGCCCCATATGCCGTAGCCCGCGGAAGTTATGCCTACGAGGAAGTTGATGGCTTTGTTCAATAGCCCTTTTGTAAAAAGGTCTGTGATGAATTCGATGGAGGCGCCTATACCTTCGGCTCCAGCTACAGCAGCGTAGTCCGCGGTGGGTATGTCTGCTTGTTTGGCGAAGTAGTCGAAGACAGGGTCAAGCCAGCTGGTTAGCGTGAACTCTCCGGGTCCAGCCATGCATTGTTCACCTCAGCTGGCTCGCTTAGGTTATCCGTCCTTCGACGAGCTCCCAGCACCACTTCTTCATCAAGTCTGATATGACGCTCTTGTGCTCCGAGAACTTGCCCCTAAGCCTTATCACCTTGTACTTTTTGGCTAGGATTTTCCACGCTACGTGGCTTGCCACGCCTATGAGCACGTGGATTGTTGCCCAGTCTACGTGGATGATTCTTGGCACGTAGACTCTTGGCGTCTGCTTTCCTATGCCTGCGGCTTCTGATGCGGATATAGCTCTTTCAGCCATTCATATCACCATACATGTATCCATAGAGGTAATCTTATTATAAAGCTTTTCCCTTACAATAACAAACGGAGATGTAACAAACATGAGTTGGGGCTGGACAGTAATCGAAGAAAGCGAGTTCGCCGTCCTTTACGACGCTTCCACATGCTGGGTCGTGGAAGATAAGACAACGAGAAACAAGCCTGTAAAGTTTACAGGCGAAACCAAAACCTTGAAGAACATTGCAGTTGACTTCGCTCAAGGCTCAGACGGCATGCCTATCTTCATGAGAGCCTACTATCCCAAGGATCAAGTTGAGTTTCGGCTTGTTAAACGCGCTTTTGAGAGGCTGACACAAGACAGGCAGAGAGAGTTTGAGCGTCTTAAAGACATGCATGAGTCTAGGGAGGCATATGGTTATGGCTGAAGAGGATAAGGCAGACTGGGAAATTCGCCTAGAAAAGTATTTTGAGCAACCTGTCAGTGAAGCTAAAGTTGATGGGACGTTTTCAGGCAGTCAGCTTCAGTCGCTACTGATTGACATCGAAAAGACTGTTGGCGAGGCAAAGAAGTTCTTAGCTGCCAACATGATCTCGGAAGTGAGAGCCCAGTTAGACAAGATACGCAGTTTGCTTAGGTTCTTAGAGACAAAAGCCTCAAGGTCGATTGACGAGGTGGCATCTCTCCTTAAAGCTGGAGTAAGCGAGAAAATTCTCAAAGAAATCTACGGCGTAACAGACGAAGAGATTCAAAGAGCGAAAAAGCTTCTTGAAACCTCCACAAAGGCTCAAGAAGAGCCCATAACAATGCAGAGGATCCGCTGTTCTAACCTCTACCATGCCTTGAGAGCTTTGGAGCCTCTCCTCGCCCGGGCTAGGGAGAAAGGCGAGTCGGACCTCGAATCGGCTGTAAGCCGAGCCATGGAGCTCATCGCCAAGAGGCTTGAAGAATGCCCATCAGAATGGTACATGGAATCCTCAAGCAGCCACGGCTCTTCAGGCTCCAATCCGGGCTTGGATGAACAGGAATACGAAGTGATTAGGGAAAAGGCTAGATTGGCAAAGGCGGAGACGCTGATTTGAGCCTCATAATTGAGGACTACCTGGACGAGTTTGAAAAGTTCTTCGATTTGCTTTTCACGAACACAGACGAGGCAACTGTAAAATTCACAGTTAATGGCATTGTTGCAAGAAACATGGACACAAACAGAGTCACAGCCTACACGCTTTCAGCGCCTCCAAAGTCTTTCTACGCCTACCGCATCGACAAGGAATCCTTCGGATTAATCGCCAACAGAAGCAAAGTGAAAGGAGTCATTAGAGCCCTCAAGGCTACTGGCGTGGCTAGGGCAGCCATCAGAAGGAAAGACAACAAAATAATGCTCGATGACACTGAAATAGGCGAATTTGAGGAGGAGAAAACCGAGTTCGACGTCCCAGAACTCAAAATGGACCTGCCCAACAGAATAACCTTCGACGGGAGGTCTCTCAAACGCTTTCTAGCCCAAGCAAGAAAAGCAGGGGCTGACGCTGTAGGCTTCGAATGGCTACTGGCTAAACGTGAAGCTGTGGTTGCAGCCTTCAACGAGGAGGTTTGGCTGACTTTCAAAGACCTCTATGGCTTAGAGATTTTTCAAGACGCTGGTGCAGGCTACAAAATCCACTTGATTGAACAGTTTCTTCCCCCAACAATATTCCTGAGGAAGCCTTGGCCCGTGGTTAAAGTATTAGGCGCCAGAGCCTATCGCATGCCCCTTGGAATAGAATACGATTTTGGAACAGTCAATTTCAAGGCATATGTGGCTCCAAACTATGACGATTCAGCGCGTTTCTTAGAAAAGCTCGGACTGCTTAGGGTTTTGACGAAAGAGGACATCCTTAGGCAAGTTGAGAAGAAAGCGCCGATTGCGGTTTCGTCTGGAGAGATTGAAGAAGCCTTGGCAAAAGAGGGTTACGAAATAGCCAAAGTTGAAGAGATGCTTAGACAACTCATCAAAGAAGGAAGACTGAACATCAGAGAGGCTGGATGGAAGAAGCTTTATTTTCTGCCTGAAAGACCTCCAGTTTTGAAGCCTTTAACCGAAGACGTTGCGCTAAATGCGATAAGAGACTTCTTGGAAGCTGCGGATACAGACGCCGTCGGCTACTCCGAACTTGAGAGCTTCTTGGCAAGAGAATACCTCACTGAACCCCTGCATAACATCCTCCTTAATCTAAAAAGGAAGGATTTGGTTGACTCCAAGCCTTGGCCTACGAGAAGACCAGGCGGCTATGCTGTCGACATGCGGGGCTATTGGACGATAAAGCCAACCGAACCCGTGGAAGCCGTTAAGCAAGCTGAAGAGAAGCCTTTGAAGCCGCTCACGAAGGAAGTTGCGTTTTCCACACTAAAAGATACAAACATGGAAGTGAAGGCAAGAGTTTCCTTTGATGACATCGCTGGCAGGCTGGCGGATAAGGGTTATGATGTGACCAAGCTTGGTGATGTGCTGGCAGAACTTAGAAAGGAAGAGAAGGTTTCGGTCGACCTCGCCGGAAAATGGTGGGTGAAAGATATTGAAGAAAAGATTAGGCGACTTCACACATCAGAGCTTTGGCTAGAGAAAATCAAGACAGTAGGAGTCAGAGACCCGAGAGACCCGACCAAGTTTCTACCCCCAGAACACCCCTTAAGCAGATTGGAAGCAAGAAAAGTCGAGGCTGACATTCGGTTGCTGAAAGAGGAAATCACGGATGAAGAATACAGACGAGAAATCCAAGAAATAGACAAGGAGATGGAGAAGGTTAGAAAAGAGTTTGAGGTGCCGCCTCCCGTTGTCGAGATACCCCCACCATCTCCAGTTTCACCTGGCTACGCCAAAGTCCGCTTCTTAAGGGACATGGTGCGCTTCATAGGCACAGACCGAAAGACGTACGGACCCTTCAGAGCGCATGAAGAAGCAGTCATCCCCACGCAGCACGCCGAGATTTTCGAAAAACACCGATATGTAGAGGTCGTTAAACAAGGTGTCGCCAGCATGCACAGCTCGTCAAACCCTCAAACTCAATTCATAGAACAAGAAAAGCAGCCCATCACATTGGAATACAAGCTTCTCGAGTACGGTGTGCTTGAATGATAGTTCCAACCGAAGATGAAATCCGCAACAAGGCTCACTACCTCTATGACAAAACGCAGGATATATGGTGGATACATGATCCTGAAGAGGAAGCCTTTCTGAAGAGAGGGAATTATTGGCAGAAAGCCAAAGAACAGCTCGAAACAGAAACACCCGAACAATGGGTTACTCGCCTAGAAAGAAACATCAAGGCCGTAAACGAGCTGATTGAAAAGCATGGATCGATAGAAAGGGTGTACCACTATGGTGCTGGGAGATTCTACGGCGACGAAGAATGGGAAAAGCTTGTTCAATCCCACTTGTGGGCTGGAAAAGTGGAGCCCAAAGCCGACAAAGTAGAGACAATCGATTGGCTTGAACAACGCGAAAAACTTCAGAAAAGACTTGAAGAAATCAAGAAATCGGTAGAAACTCGCCCTAAAGCCCCAGAAACAACAGAGCAAGGATACATGCCTACACGCAGAGAAATCCTAGACAAGGCGTTAGAGCTGTTCTTTAAAGAGAATCCTGAGGCGCCAACTCCAGAAGAGGACGAGCTTAAAGAAGGAAACTATTGGCTACGCGCCCGAGACGAATTGTTGATGACGCGGGCTATTCCCCTGTCGGAGTGGGAACGCTACAGAGCAGAGGTGAAGAGTCTAGCCGAGGAGCTCGGAGTTGTGGAAGAGGCGGCAGAGGAAAGGATAAGCAGAGAACGAGAAAAATGGGAAGTGGAAATCCAAAAACTGCGTGAAGAAATAAGAAAGCTGAAGCTTCCGCCTGGGCTTCCTATTGAAGAGCTACCTGAAGAAATACGGGGCTACGTGAGGCTTTTGCATGTCAACGTGACTGCCAAGCCCGAGAAGAAGCAGTTGCCAGGATTTAGGGAGCCCACATGGGTTATCCCAGTCCATGACGAAGAAACATGTGACACAGTCGCAATTATCCACGGGCATCCCTACACCGAACTGGAAAAGTATCAACTCGTGAAAATCACCAACAAGAGAGGCGCTGTTCTGACCGTTCTCGTCTTGAAGGAGGAGTATGAAAAACTTGCTGTTCCAACCCCAACTGAACCTGAAATTGAGAAAGCTGTAAAGGAGGCTGAGGAGGCCATACCAGAAGTGAAGGTAACAGCACCATTAGACTGGAAATGGATATTCTCAATCGCTCAGAGAGTTCAAGAATGGCTGAAGGCAGCGGAGAGGCAAGCTGAAAAACGCAACTCAGTAGCCGTCTACACGCACGTAACATCAATAATCGAGTGGCTTGAAGACGTCAAAGAAAGGTTGCTGGCAAAGACTGAAACACTGCGAATGCATGAGGCTAGACGCTTAGAGCCTGTCATAAAGGTTCTCCGCGACTACGAGTATGAAGAGCTGTGGAAAGAGTTCAGCAAAGAACTAAGAGAAGAGGACATCGACCCCACGCCGTACCGAGCCCGATTCGACGACCTCATCGCTTGGAACATGCCGCTGCAAGACAACCGCGCCATCGTCATAGACGAGGCTAAGGGCATAATCCTCGAGAAAAGCATGCAAAAATACCTCA
>Ga0123519_10005237_pt1 | contig 20747 bp, 20 predicted proteins | sample YelNatPaOPRAMG02_FD_87396 | JGI IMG/M metagenome (GOLD analysis project Ga0123519, IMG submission 87396) | Hot spring microbial communities from Yellowstone National Park - Yellowstone National Park OP-RAMG-02 (version 2) | ecosystem: Environmental > Aquatic > Thermal springs > Hot (42-90C) ...
TAGTTATCCCAGTATATAGAACATTGTTCCATTTGTTAGTCATTATGTATATGTAATAATTTTTTTTAACATTAAATAAATCTTATCTTTTTATTTGTTTTTGTCAAAAATAATTTTGTATGTAAATGATACCTTGTGAATTGTGAATAGCAAATAATGGGATTGCCACGCACCTTTCAGGTGCTCGCAATGACTTCCCCTTTTTTGTCATTCCGAATGAAATGAGGAATCTCATTTTCTCCCACGCATTTTGGTTTTAATAAATCAGTGGTTGGTAAAAATTGATAAGGAAAAATTTTTTCCAAATACTTTAGAGTTGTCAAAAAATGAAAAAAAAATTAAAAATTTCATCATTTCATATCTTTCTATGATAATGCAAATACATTGTAGATTTTGTGCCAAAAGGAATTAAGAAGATGAAAGTTTTGCAGGAAATAATAAAAAAGTGATTTGTTAAAAAATTTAAAAAACTCTTGACAAAATTAAATTTTTTGTTTATAAACATAATATGTTGTATTTATTTATTCTTTTCGTTGATATAAAAACTTATTACGAGAAGAATATAAAAAGTATATCATTTAAGAATGATTCTATTCTCATCTTAAATTGTGGTAATAATTTTGTTGAATTGAATATCAATACTGGTCAAAAAACATATTCACAGAAGTTTGATTTTAAGATCCAGGATATAAAGTATAATAAGAATTATTTTATTATTTTAAAAGATCAGATTTATGTTAATAACATTGTAAAATATGACCCAATTTTAAATTCAATATTAAATATTGTCCCATTATCAGTTATAAACTTTACTATTGATGAAAATGGATATATTTATTATGTGCAAAACAGCTATAAAAATTTCATATATCGTGTTTCAATTGAGGAAAAAAATGAGGCATTTTTCATCTTTCCTTTTAAAACATCTATAACAAAATTAGAATATTCCTTGAATAATCTTTATGTATTCACAAATGAAGGTATATATGTCCTTGATATAAAAAATAAAAAGATTATAGATAATATAAAAAATCCTCATACTACAACCAATTTCGCAGTATCATATTCTGGTGAGATAATCGCACTTGATATAAAAACTGAACTCCAGAATCAGATAATTTTCAAATCTGGTAACTCCATATTCCCTGTTTTCAAAACAAACAATAAAATTAATGATTTTAAATTCTCAAGAGATGGGAAGACATTTGCTGTTCTTACCGATGACAGGAAACTTACAATCTTCCAAAATAAAGATACTTTTGTTCCGCCTGAATACATAAAATGTTCATCCTGTAATTTTGAAAACAATAAATGGGATTTTAAATTCTGTATAAAATGCGGTAAAAAACTTGAAGATGATAAAAAGATTTTAGAAATAAACTTTTACGAAAAAGGAACATTGCAGAAACTCAAAGAAGCACCTTATGAAGAAATAACAGAGGTTAAAGAAAAAAAGATAGAAAAAATTGATACAACAAGTTTGAAGGAGAAAGAGATAAAAGAAACAAGGATAGAAGAACAGAAACCTGTGAATATAATCATTCAACCAAAACCAAAGAAACCAATGCCTTTTATAAGAACACCGAATTTCTTTGAGGTTCCAAAATCAGAGATATTAAGGCAGTTCACTATGTATTTTTCAGGTGGAAGTTCTTTCTCAACAGAGGAAGAGGGAAGGTCAACATTCGGAATATCAGAGATGGGTTTCGGAGACCTATTTCAGATAGAATTTTCATCTCTTGGGCTTATAAGTTCAATATCAAGGGGTTCAATGCTTATTCCAGCATTAGGGTTTAAATACAATTTAACAAACACAATTAAAGATAGATTTAACCTCTCTAAAAATTTCCCTTCAATTGCATTAGGTGTGAAAAGTTCATGGTGGAACAGGATTACAAAAGATACAACGAAGTATGATATCAGACATTCTTATTTATTCTTCTCTTTCCAGGAAGATATTGGTATTTTTACAGGTGTCTTTGGATTAAATGTTTGTGATACAAGGATAAAAACATCTAAAACACCTGAGGTTGTTACAAATCCAATTCTCTTATTCACAGGGTTTGAACTAAAAGTGAACGATAAGTCTTATTTTGAATTAGAAGCCTCCCAACTTTCAGGTTATAGATTAAACCCTGATGGAAGAGAAAGTGAGGATGATCTTGTTATTGGATTCTGGTTAGCACTTGGTGGAAAATGCTATGTATTTAATTGGCTTATTGTGAATGCTGGTGTGAGATTTGATTCACCAGAAGGGATAATAAAATGGTCAGGGCCTGCGGATGCGAAACTATGGGCTGGAATAAACCTTTTACTTCCGCTTGATTACTATTGGGAATTATTAAAATGAAAAAGTTCTTAATTATTTTTTTATTGATATCTTTTATACTTTTTGCGGAGGATTTCAAGATATGCCCTAAATGTGGTGCAAAAAATCCAATCGATGCTGTATTCTGTGGAAATTGTGGATATAAATTTGAAGAGGTGAAAAAAATAACCGAAGATACTATTAAAGATTTTATTATATGCCCAAATTGTGGTGCAAAAAATCCAAACGATGCCCAGTATTGTTATAATTGTGGTTTTCCACTTATAAAACTTATAAAAAAAGAGACAAAACCTGATACATCTATTTTCACATCACCTATAGCAGAATCAATTTATGCAGAACTTGTAAAGATTAGAAAGATATTATATAGTAAAGAAATAGAATCCAAGTATAAGAAAGATTTTGATCAGACCACAAACAATATTATTGGTGGTATTCTTTTGTTTACTGGATGCGTCTTAATCTTTATCTTAATAACACGATAAAAGGAGGTAAAATGAGAAAACTTTTTATTTTTTTATTTCTTTTTCTATCCATTTTTTCTCAAGAAAAACATTATGTTACACCTTCAAGGGCTTTAACAACACCTGTATATGATGTATTGAAATCTCTTGATTTTTTTTTGAGCGGTGGAGGAACAGTAGGGATTGAAGGAGAAGCGTATGCATTGGGGAATGTGAATATGGACTTCGGAGACCTTTTTGAACTTGAAGTGAGCGTTTCATCAATTGTTAATGCTGTAGAAAATAAATCCTCTCTCTTACCAACATCAACATTTAAAATGAAGTTGCTCAGTTCTAATGAACTGAAAGCAGGATTAACTTTCCTTATGAAAAAAACAATGTGGAATATTGAATATGACATTGATACAAAATTCAGTTATTACACAAGATTTTCAGAACTGATGATAATAGGTGGTTTTAAGAACAATTACATTAATCTAAATTTTGGTGGAAAAATTACTGACTTAAGAGCACAAATAAAAATGATAGACTCTATTGTTGAAGGTGAAAAAATGAAAAAATCATATGGTGGTTTCTTCAATATCCTTATTCAGGTGAATCCAAAGACCTATGGAATTTTTGAGATTTCAGATAAGATAAGAATAAATTACATTGGGAAAACACATTTAGATTTGGATAGGAATGTTTCTCAGGTTATCTCTGTTTCTCTTGGTGGAAGATATTTCTTTAATGAATTCATATCCATTGATGCAGGAACACTATGGAGGAGTGATTACAAAGGTATAGGTGATGCTGTTATAAATGCAGGTGTAAATATAGGCATACCTTTTGAAGGATTGGGTAAAGAGATATTTAAAGAGTAATACTCTCTTTATTGACAATTTTATCTTCTCATTTATAATAATTTTATGAGAATAATATCAGGAATACTTGGAGGAAGAAAAATTAAATATCCTCCAAATATAAGACCTACATCTGAAAAAGTTAGAGAGGCAATATTCTCTATGATGGATGTTAAGGACAAATTATTTTTAGACCTTTTTGCTGGAAGTGGTGCGGTTGGAATAGAGGCATATTCAAGGGGAGCAAAAGAGGTATGGTTTGTAGAAAAAAACGAAAGAATACATCTTATATTGAAAGAGAATATTAAATCACTTGGTGTGAATGGAAAGGCAATAAGGGGAAATGTTTTTAATGTTATAAAAAATCTAAAAAAAGATTTTGATATTATCTTCCTTGACCCACCTTATGATGAAAACCTTGTCCAGAAAACACTATTATCTTTAAAAGGAAGGATAAATAGTGATACAATAATAATCATAGAATCTTCAAAAAGGGAGTTATTTGAGATAAATAACTTTGAGAAAATAAAAGAAAAAAAGTATGGTGAGACAATAATAACGATATTAAAAGGAGCGAAAAATGAAAATAGCAGTATATCCAGGGACATTTGACCCTGTAACAAATGGGCATATTGATATAATAAAAAGAGGAAGAAAGATATTTGATAAGATTATTGTCCTTGTTGCAATACATCCTAATAAGAAAACATTGTTCACAATTGATGAAAGAATCAATATGTTGAAAGAATCATTAAAAGATTTGAATAATGTAGAGATAGACCACTGGGATGGTCTTCTTATTGACTATATAAAAAAGAAGAAAGTGAATGTAATTATTCGTGGAATGAGGGCTATTTCAGACTTTGAATACGAATTCCAGATGGCACTTATGAACAGGAATCTTTATCCTGATATTGAAATAATCTTCCTTTTTCCTGATGAAAAATACACTTATCTTTCTTCAAGTATTGTTAAGGAACTTGCAATGTTTGGGAAAGATGTTAAACATCTTGTCCCTAAAATTGTTAATGAAAAACTTATAGAAAAATACAGGGGGAAAAATGAGAAAAGTTAATCCATCTTCAACATTAAAAGTCCTTGAAAATGCAATGATGAGGAAGAAAAAAGGTATAGACATCACAATCCTCGCAGCAGGTGAACCTGATTTTGATACACCTGATTATATAAAAGAATGCGCAAAAAAAGCAATAGAATCAGGTAAAACAAAATATACGCCTGTTGGAGGAATATTAGAACTCAGGGAAGAGATTTCAAAATCTTTAAAAAGAGAGAAAGGGCTTGATTATTCACCAGAGCAGATACTTGTATCTTCTGGTGCAAAACAGTCAATATTCAATATTTTATTCACACTCGTTGGAAAGGATGATGAGGTGATTATTCCTATTCCCTACTGGGTGAGTTATCCTGAAATGGTGAAATTATGCGATGGAAAACCTGTTTTTGTTGAATCTAAGGATGATTTCCATCTTAACATTGATGCTATAAAAAGAAAAATAAATAGTAGAACAAAGGTGATTATAATTAACTCACCTAACAACCCAACAGGGATAGTTTATAATAAAGATGAAATTTTTGAACTTTCTGAGATTATAAAAGATAAAAATATATATGTTATATCTGATGAAATTTACGATAAATTGATATATGAAAATGTTCAAAATTTTAGTATTGCTCAGATAGACTGGATGAAAGAAAAGACATTTATCATAAATGGTGTTTCAAAATCTTATGCAATGACTGGATGGAGGATTGGATGGGCTGCAGGGCCTAAAAATGAGATAAATGCTGCAAAAAACATACAATCTCACACAACATCCTGCCCATCATCAATCTCACAGTATGCTTCCCTATGTGCTTTAAAAGATGATAATGCTGTTATAAAAATGAGAGAGAAGTTTGAGGAGAGAAGGAATTTCTGCATAGATTTTCTTAATGGTATTGAAGGTATAAAATACCCAAAACCCTATGGTGCTTTCTATTTCTTTATAGATATCTCAAAATATGAGAAGGACTCCATAAAATTCTGCACAGAACTCCTTGAATACAATCTTGCTGTGATACCTGGTATTGAATTTGGCATGGATGGATTTATAAGGTTTTCTTATGCATCATCAATTGAGGAGATAGAAAAAGGTCTTCAGAACCTTAAGAAATTTATTAAAAGATGAAATATTTCTTTGACAGGGCAAAGATATTTGTTCAAGGTGGTAATGGTGGTAATGGTTGTATAAGTTTCAGAAGGGAAAAATTTGTTCCAAAAGGTGGTCCTGATGGTGGAAATGGTGGGGATGGTGGAAATGTGATATTAGAGGCTTCAGAGAATCTTTTCACATTAAGAAGTTATCATTTAAGGTCAAATTTTAAGGCTAAAGATGGGGAAAATGGAAAAGGGAAAAACAGAAACGGGAAAAAAGGTGAGGATGTTATTATAAAAGTCCCAAGAGGAACGATTGTATATGAAGGTGAAAAGATCATAGGTGAATTATTAGAGGATGGTGAAAGAATTATTGTTGCAAGAGGTGGTAAAGGTGGTAGAGGGAATGCAGCATTTGCAACATCAAGGAATCAAACCCCAAGGATAGCAGAGGAAGGTGAGGAAGGTGAAAAAAAATGGATAAGACTTGAATTGAAACTCATTGCTGATGTTGGTATAGTAGGATTCCCAAACGCAGGTAAATCAACATTACTCTCACTTGTTTCAAATGCACATCCAAAAATCGCATCTTATCCCTTCACAACACTTGAACCAAATCTTGGTGTTTGTATGTATAATATGAAAAAAATAACATTTGCAGATATTCCAGGTATTATTGAAGATGCACATTTCGGTAAAGGTCTTGGACTTGAATTCTTAAAACATATTGAAAGAACAAGGATATTATTATTCTTACTTGATGCCTCCTGGAATGTGAAAGAGCAGTATAAAACATTGAAAAGTGAAATAAGAAATTATAATGCCGCAATACTTAAAAAAGAGAGAATTATCGCTATAAACAAAATAGACCTCGTTCAGGAAAGAGACGAACTTGAGAAAATGAAATTTGATGCACCTAAAATCTTAATCTCCTGTAAAGAGAGAGAGAATATAGATGAACTTATAAAAATAATTTATGAAATAATGGAGGAAGAATGAAAGAGAAAAAAACAGATGATATTGAAGCAATAATAAGATCAAAAAATTTAAAGGAAAAGATGAAATTAATTGAAGATTTAGGAAAAGAAGATTCCCCAAAGGCATTACAGCAACTTATATCCCTCCTTTCATCATCAAGTTGGTCTATAAGGGATAAGGTAACAGAAATCCTTGCGACAAAAGGAGAAAAAATTCTTGATAAACTTATAAACCTTCTTGAAGAAGGAATTTGGTTCACGAAGGCATCTGCAGCAAAAACACTCGGGAACATAGGTTCAATTCAATCTTTACCACATCTCCTTAAATTCATAGATGATAACAATAGTGTTGTAAGGGAAAATGTCTACGAGGCTATAAAAAAGATAGTTTCAAAGTATCAGAAAGAAGATATAGAATCAAAACTCACAAAGGAAGAGTTTGAAAGATTAAAAAAGATAAATGGAATCTTTTGAAAAATTATTATTAAAGTTATCTATCGCACAGATAGAATATAAAACCTTAATAGGAATCTTCAATGATAATAGATTGAGTGAAATATTATCTTTATCAGAGAATGAGATAAATGAACATCTTGGAAAAGAAAAAGAAAAATTAAATAATATTAAAAAAGAATATGTAGAAAGAATCTATGATAAATTGAAATCTGAATCAGTTAAAATAATATGCCTTGCAGATGAAGAATATCCATACAATCTTAAAATTATACCAAATCCTCCACCTATAATATATGTGAAAGGAGAATTAAAAGAGAAAGATATAAATGCTGCTGGGATTGTTGGGACAAGAAAACCCACTGAATATGGAAGGATAGTTGCAAGGGATTTCGCAAAAAAACTCACAGATTATGATATAACAATTGTTAGTGGACTTGCACTCGGTATTGATACTTCTGCACATCTTGGTGCAATTGAGAATGGCGGAAGAACAATCGGTGTTATAGGATGTGGAATAGATGTTGTTTATCCTTCATCAAACAAAAAGTTATACGAACTTGTAAGGGAAAATGGTGCAATAATCTCGGAGTTTCCACCTGGGACAAAACCATTAAGTTATAATTTCCCTTTAAGGAATAGAATTATAAGCGGACTTTCAAAGGTAATCATAGCAGTTCAGGCGAATATAAAAAGCGGTGTATTTTCAACTGTTAAATGGGCTACTGATTTTGGTAGGGAAGTCTTCGCTGTCCCTGGAAATATAAATGTTCCTCAAAGTGAAGGGACAAACAGGTTGTTAAAGATGGGTATAAGCCCTTTAACAGATATTGAGGATATCCTTCCTTTATTTGGAATAACGAGCAAAAAGATAGAAGAAGAGATTGAACTTCCAGAAGATGAGAAAAAGATATTTGATATACTATCTGATGAACCATTATCACTTGAAACGATAGCAGGATTACTTGGTTTCACGATACCACATACATCTTCCGCATTACTATTGCTTGAATTAAAAGGTTATGTGAAAGATGTTGGTGGAAAGAAGTTCGTTAAAAATAAAATATGATAGGTGTTATTGACATAGGGAATACATTTTTCCATTGTTGCTATGGGATAAAAGAAAATATAATTAAGAGAGAAGATTTTAAAGATATAGAGCAAATAAAGGAATTTTTTAAAGATATAGAAGAGATAATTGTTATCTCAAATTCTGAAGAAAAAAGGGAGAAAATAAAGGATGTTATTCAAAAGAAAAAAATCATAAGATTCCCCGCTGAAAAGATAGAAAGGGATTATGAAGGAAGGGTTGGTGAAGATCGCATTTCATCATCATTTTATTTGAAAGTGAAAGGAATTTATCCTGCAATCATAATTGATGCTGGAACTGCTATAACAATAGATTTCATTAATGATAAAGGGATTTTCTCAGGAGGTGGAATACTTCCTGGAATAAAATTGTTTTTTGAATCTTACAAAATGATAGAGACATTGAAACCTTCAACATTAAATCTTTCTGTGAGAGAAAATATCGGGAAAAGGACAGATGAATGTATTTACTATGGAATAAATGTTTATATAAACGGAATAAAGGAAATAGTGAAAAAATACGGGATTGAAAATGTTTTTCTTACTGGAGGAGATGCTGAATATTTTGAAGAGGAAGGTTGGAAGATTGATAAAGAGATTGTATTGAAAGGTGGTCTCTTTGCGTATAGTTACCTCATCACCTGAAGAAACAGAAAAAGTTGGAATAAAATTGGGTAAGAAACTTGATAAAGAAGATATTGTTCTTCTTATTGGTGAACTTGGCTCAGGAAAGACAACATTTGTCAAAGGGATTGCAAAAGCGATTGGAACAAAGGAAGATGTTTCAAGCCCATCATTCGTTATAATGAATATCTATAATGGGAAGAAAAAAATATTTCATCTTGACCTTTACAGGATAAATTCAATAAATGAGATTGAATTCGTATATGATTTCATAAGGGAAGGAATAATTATTGTTGAATGGGGAGAAAAGATAAAAGATGAGATAGATGGAAAGATAATTGAAGTTCATTTTAAGATTTTATCAGAAAATGAAAGGGAGATAATCATAAATGCTCCTTGGGATTGATTCTTCAAGACTGAAAGGTGAAATAACGATAGAGATAGAAGGAAAGAGGGAAAGGATAATAGTTGAGAAAACAGAGGATATCCCTTACATTTTAAAGGATATGGATATTGATATGAAATTCCTAAAAGGAATTGGTGTTTCAATAGGTCCAGGCTCATTCACAGGATTAAGGATTGGACTTGCAATAGCAAAAGGGCTAAGATTCAATAACGATATACCAATTTACGGAATTAAAACATTTGATGGAATGTTGTTTAATGAGGATGATGGGATTTACATCCCAATAATTTATGCTAAAACGAATTATGTTTATTCAGGGATTATAAAAAAGGAAAAAGGGAAAATCATAAGATTAAAAGAAGATGCTGTTTATCCTGTAAAAGAAGTCTCAATTTGGGAGGGGAAAAGAATAGGTGAAAGTTTAGAAGGGATTGAAAATATTAAAACAGATTATGACGCATCAGGTGGAATTATTGATATTATTAAAATGATAGAAAATGGTTTTTATAAAGGATATATATTAAATCCTGTTGAACCATTGTATCTCTCACTTTCAGAGGCTGAGATAAAAAGGGCATCATTTTCATTTAAGTATGAAAATATTGATATAAAAGATTTACCAATAATAATGCAGATTGAGAGAGAATCTTTTGTTGACCCATGGGATGCTTACTCTTTCAGATATATAATAAAAAATAAATATTGCTATTCAAAAAAGGCAGTAATAGGTGATTTTATAGCAGGTTATGTAATCGGTTGCTTTGAAGAAAAAAAGTTTCATCTTATGAATATCGCTGTGAAAAAGGAAATGAGAAAAAAGGGGATTGGAAAGAACCTTATATTCAGACTTATTAAAGATATTGAAAAAACAGATGCTAAAGAAATATATCTTGAAGTAAGGATAACGAATGAGCCTGCAATAAATCTTTACAAGATGATGGGATTCAGAATTGAAAGGATAGAGGAAAATTATTACAAAAATGGTGATGACGCTCTCATTATGTCTTTACATATAAAATAAAATCAAAAAAGAGTATGAACGAAAAGCCCGCTCCTTAATTTTGGCTCAAACCATGTTGATTTTGGCGGCATAAACTTCCCTTCTCCCGATACCCTCATAATGTCTTCTATTGTTGTTGGATAAAGAGAGAATGAAACCTTATATTCACCTGAATCAACAAGCCTCATTAGTTCCTTAACACCTTTTATCCCACCAACAAAATAGATTCTCTTATCTTTCCTTGGATTCTCAATCCCTAACAATTTGCTTAAAACATTTTCCTGAAGGATTGAAACATCAAGGGAACCAACTGCATCATAAGGAATAATTGATTCTTTTGCCTTCAAAAGATACCATCTTTTATCAATATACATACCAAATGTGTGTTTTTTATCAGGTTCAACAGGATTATCCCTCTCCTCTATTTCAAAAATCTTTTTAATCTCTTCTAAAAACTCATCTTTTGTTTTACCATATAAATCTTTCACAACCCTGTTATATGGTAATATCTTCATCTCATTGTGAGGGAAAATAACAGAAAGGAAGAAATTGTATTCTTCATTACCAGTATGATTTTTATTCTTTGATTTTAAAATATTCTTAAGTCTCACAGCAGCAGCAGAACGATGATGACCATCTGCAACATATATCGTATCAATATTTTTGAATTCATCCTCTATCTTTTTAACAATTCCAAAGTCTCTCACAACCCATAATATATGTCTTATTCCATCATCAGTTGTAAAATCATATTCAGGTTCATTCTTAACAACACTATCCACGAGTTTGTTAATCTCATCCCTTTTTATATAAGTTAAGAAAACAGGTTCATCATGTGCATTAAGTGTCTCAATATGTCTTGTTCTATCTATTTCTTTATCCTCCCTTGTCTGCTCATGTTTTTTAATTATATCCTTTTCATAATCTTCACAGGATGCACATCCAACTATCCCTGTCTGTATATGTGAACCCCATATCTGACGATAAATATAAAAATAAGGTTCAGTATCCTGCTGAAGAATTCCATCATTTATAAACTTCATAAGATTTTCTTTACCTTTTAGATAAACCTTCTCATCGTAAATATCAACATCTTTTGGTAAATCAATCTCTGGTTTTGAGATATGCAAATATGAATAAGGATTATCTTTAGCAATTTCATAAGCATCTTCCCTTTCAAGCACATCATATGGTGGTGCTGCAACAAATCTAACAATATCCTTTTTTGGTCTGTACGCCTTAAAAGGCTTCACAATTGCCATATTCCAACCTCCTGTTTTTTTAATTATAAAACTATAATAAAAAAAATCAACAAATTTTTTAAATTGACTTTTCAGGGAAAATGAATATAATATAATAAATGTATCACAAATTAAATGAATTCAGGTATAATGCAAAAAATGGAAAGAACTATATAATTTATTTTTTAAAATTCTGGAAAGGAGAAGATTATTTTGTGAAATACCAGATAAGAACTCAAGAAAAAGATTTTTTCTGGTTTGGGAGGATATCCCTTGAAAGGGTTTTAATGGACCTAAAATTAGATGAAAAGGAAATAAAGAAATTATCAGAATTGGAACTTGATATAAAAATAGAAGAACATCTGAGGAATCTTTTTATTGCTGTTATGATAAAAGGTCTTGATAATGGATACGAAGAACCTGACACTGAATTTGTTTTTTATAAAGAACCATTTGTTTTTAAAAGAAAATGGGAAGGGAAATAGTTTTTCAAACCTTGACAAAGATCATAAAAAGAATATATTCTAAAAAAGGAGGTTTTTATGTTTTTACTTTTTCTTTTTATTGATTTTGTTAATACAAAATCAAAATGGACATGGGATTTTGTTGGACCTGAAGGTGGAGAGATAATAAAAGTAATTGCAAATCCCAATGTGAATAACTGGTGTTATGGGATATCTGCGATGGATTTATGGGTATCTTATAACAATGGTAATACATGGTCTCCTGATAGTTATTTCCAATTCAGGATAAATGGATTTGAAGGTGGTAATGGAATGATTATAACAGACACAATTGCTATAATAGCGACAAATGATACAATTTATAGAACAACTAATAAAGGTTTAAACTGGACACCTGTAAAAGGTTTTGGTAATACTTTACTTGCTATAACATCAGAAACCCCTGATACAATCATCTATGCAGTTGAAGGGACTTATCCAAACCCAACAGTATGGAGGAGTGTTGATAAAGGCCTTACCTGGCAAACTCGTGGAACAACAGGTATCTGGCTTGATTTCCTCTTTATTGAACATATAAAAAGTAATCCTGATTATGTAAGGGCGATAGGAAGGGTTGAAGGAGATACCACGGGAATTATAATAGGTTCTTATGATGGAGGTATGTCCTGGAGCATTTTTGATACAATCACCTGTAATCATGAAATATGGGATTTCCAGATTGATCCTTATGACCAGAATCATTCATTCATAACAACAGCAGCAGGACTTTTTGAGGCAACATCATTCTCAGGAAAATGGGAGCCTGTTTTATCAGCAATGTTCGATACTTTAATCCGGCCTGCAGATGTTGAATTCATGAGTTCTTCGCAGATAGTTGTTGCAAGTATGTTCAATCCCGGTATCTTTATAGGAAATAAGGTTTTTACTACATGGTATTTCACAAGGGTTGAAGAGAGGGAGGTATGCACAGGTATTGGTAAGAGCGGAAATTATTATTTTTCAGGAACACTTGGAAGCGGTATTCTTAGAAGTTTAGATGGAACAAACTGGGATTTCTCAGATTCTCTTCTTTATGCAAATACAATCTTCTCGAAAGGGAATATTTCAAATATCCACGATACCTCATTCTATTTTGTTAATTTTGGCGGTGTATTAAGAAGAACAAACGATTATGGGTCAAACTGGGAAATTCTAAAAAACTCAATATTTGGTGGAAGTGTAGAATATTCACCTTCCAATTCTGATTTCTTGATATTTTCAGGGCTTGATGTTACTGGATTCTCTGCAAATGGTCCTTCACTCAAAACAGTTTTCAGGAGTCTTGATGGAGGAGTATCTTTTGAACCAATTGATTCAAATTATATTCTTGGTGATATACACATACTTGACAAAGACTCTATAGTAATAGGTATTACATCGGAGAATTTAAGTGATACAAACCTTATCCTTCGTTCACACGACAAAGGATATAATATTACACCCGTATTTTCTCCTGATGAGGGTATCTATTCAACTATAATGGGTTATGATTCTGTCTTGATGTTCACAACATATTCTAAGACATTTATAAGTTATGATTATGGTGAGAACTGGACTTTACTCTTCAACAAAGGGAAATCACTATCTTACGATAGAATTCATAGAATATTTTATATTGGCTCTGGATATAATGACACTTTATTTAGATTCAATGCGACTTCCGGAAAACTTGATACAATTCCAACTTATATTGGATATATTATAGACCATTCAGTCTCAAATAACGGAATTCTATATCTCCTTGCACATCAAGGTGGAGGAATTGATGTCATAGGAAAATCATTTAATTTTGGTGAAAGTTTCATATTAGATACATTACCTTTCTCAGGTGGATATGGAATCTTAGCCTCTGATAGTGCAGTTTACATTTATCAGGTTGGGCGAGGTTTCTATGTGAGCAGAGATATAACAACATCTATCCCTGAAGAAAGTGATGAGGAAATAAATCTTAATAACATTATCACCGGTGATATAAATATAGAATTGAATATAAAAAATAAGGAGAATGTGAGTATTGAAATTTTTGATATAACAGGAAAAAAAATCACTACAATTTTTGAGGGGAAAATATTTGAAAAAGGGAAACACAATCTCATATTGAAAAATAACCTGAAAAATGGAATATATTTTGTAATGATAAAAGTTGGTAAATCACAAAGGATTATGAAGATTACAAAAATAAATTAAGACTTATTCCTTATCAGGTTATATAATTTTTCATATTCTCCTGCTGACCTGTTCCAGGAAAAATCGGATTCTACACCCCTCCTCCTTAATAAATTCATCATATCTTTATCCTTATAAAGTTTTATTCCCCTTTTTATAGCATTCAATAATTCTTTTTCAGAATATTCAACAAATACAATCCCATTTCCATCATTCTCATATTCAAGATCCCTTACAGTATCAGCAAGACCACCTGTCTTTCTCACAATAGGGATAGTTCCATTAACAAGGCTTATCATCTGTCCAAGCCCGCAGGGTTCAAACCTTGATGGCATAAGAAAGAAATCAGAACCACGATATATTTTTAAAGCAAGTTCCTCATCAAATTTAAGATTTATTGAAACTTTATCTCTGTATTTTTCCTGGACTTTCAGAAATTCCTCGTGGTATCTCGGGTCACCTGTTCCCAATAGAACAAATTGTATATCTTCTTTAAGAAAATCATAAAGACATTTAATGAGAATATCAAAACCCTTTTGGTCAGCAAGTCTTGAAACAAGCCCAAAAACTGGAACATCTCTTTCATTAAGGCCAACAAATCTCTGCAATTCTTTCTTGTAATCACCTTTCCTTTCGAGGATATCCTTCACCCTCCAGACATCCTCATCAATTCCATTGATGATACCAAAAAGCCTGTCTTTTCTATGTATTAAAACATCTTCAAGACCTGCTCCAAATTCCTTTGTCATTATCTCTTCAGCATATTTTTTACTCACGGTATTTACAGCATCTGCTGTCAATATCCCTATCTTCATAAAATTTATCATATTATTATGTAAATATGGTATGAATGCATCTTTTCCTAATTTACATCTTTCTCCATATTCAAGAGGATAAATCCCTTGATAAGCGAGATTGTGTATAGTGTAAAGGACTGGTATTTTTTTATTAAATTTTTTTAATGAGTATAATGATGCATAAGCAGTATGCCAGTCATTCAAATGTATCACATCAACATTTAGTTCATAAGATATTTCTATTAAAATCTCTGAAAAGAATGTGAACCTCTCAAAATTATCAGGATATTCAACACCTTTTTCACCATATACCCCTTCCCTATCATAATAATTGTGTTTAACAAAGAGATGTTTCAGATTATCATTCTTTTTAATAATTGTAATCTCATAATTATCTTTTTTTAAAAATCTTTCATCACCATTTATAAACTTAAATCCTGGAAGAAATGTGTAAACCTCATTCCCTCTTTTTGCAAGGCTTGATGCGAGTGAAGAAACTGCATCTGCTAATCCACCAACTTTCGCAAATGGGAATAATTCAGCACTTGCTATTGCTATTTTCATTCACACCTCACTTTCAAAAGGAATTTTTATGTTACAGAAGTTATTTCTGTAAACCTTTAAAGAGATTGGTAATTGCCTTCTTTTAAATTCGCTCAATCTTATTCTTTTTATGATATCTTCAAGTATCTCCTTCTTTATTCCTTTCTTTAATATCTCATCATATGTGAATCCTTCAAATATCATTTCAAGGACACTATCAAGAATTTTATATGGTGGAATGTCATCTTCATCCTTTTGCTCTCTTCTCAGTTCTGCAGAAGGAGGCTTTAACAATAAACTCTCATTGAATATCTCGGAAATATTATCATTTATCCATTTTGCAAGTCCATAAACATCTTTTTTCAAAAGGTCTCCTATCGGAGCAATTCCACCAACAGTATCACCATACAATGTGCAATAACCCATTGCTATCTCTGATTTATTCCCTGTTGCAAGAACAATCCCTTTCATCTTATTTGCGTAAGCCATTAGAAGATACCCTCTTATCCTTGCCTGCATATTCTCTTCAGTTATATCAAATGGTTTCTGACCAAAAAGAGGGATTAAAGTTTCTCTTGAAGTATTAAAAATTCTATCTATTGGAATCTCTTTAAGTTTCAAACCAAGTCTCTCGGAAACAATGAATGCATCCTTCCTGCTCTGTGTTGATGTGAATACTGATGGAAGAAATATTGGAAAGACATTATCCTTACCAAGGGAATGAACTGCAAGTGTAAGGACGAGCGAAGAGTCAATCCCTCCACTTAAACCAACAATTGCATTGTTAAAAATAGAGTGTGAAAAAAAATATTTAATACCGCATTTTAAGGCATTAAATATAGATTCGTATTTTTCTGAAAAAACAGGTTTTATTCCATTTCCCTTTAAATCTGTTATAAAAAAATCTTCATCAAAATCTTTCATTAATTTTAAGCATTCACCTTCTTTATTCAGGATAAAACTTTTTCCCTCATAGATTTTCCCTTCGTAAAATCCAAAAGGTGAAATATGTATAAAATTAGATTTTGAATTCTTTGATAATTCAGAAGCATTTTTATAATCCTCTTCTAATTTTTTCCAGTGATAAGGGGAAATATCAAGATTCACTAAAACATCGTTCTTTTCTATTTTTTCACTTAATGATGTAAAAAAGGAGAAACGAGAACCATTTAATTCATAATTTATATAATTTTTTCCTTTTAAAATCTTATCCTTACTTATCAAATAGATCTCTTCAGAGAATGAAATTCCTATGATTATTCCATCAGATAATCTTGCTATCTCTTTCAAAAATTTATTTTTCTCATTTTCCAGTATATTATCAAAAAATTTATTATGATAGTTTTCTATTATGAAAGGTGAGATAATAAGAAGATCTGTTTTTTCGCTTTTACATTTCTCTATTTTATCTTTTATAATCTCTATCTTATCTTTTATTTTACCTGTGCATTCACTCTGGAATAATCCTATCTTCATATCGTTATAATAATGGAATACCAAAAAATGTCAACAATTCTTTTAAACTAATGTTACTCATAAAAAATTGTTTCGCATAATTAAAATGGGATTGCCACAGTTACTTCGTTCGTTCGCAATGACGACCTCTCCATAGTATAGCCAATATGAGACCTTCTTTCTTCGGAACGGGGATTTCTTCCTCTTTTTTCATCCTCTTACCAATAATATTTTTGCAAAATTTAGGTATTTTCAAAGAGAAATATAAATCTTCATATTAGGGTAAAAAATTAGAATTTCTGGGTAAAATAAAAAATTGCTCCACTATCAAAAACACTGCGAACCATCCCTATAGTTTTACCAAATACAATTCATCAGTCAAAACAAAGAAACTTAAAGAAATAACATCTCAATCGCTGGCTCGGACAATTTTATCGTCCTCGCACTGCTCCCTTTTTATCAAAATTTCTCTTGACATCCATTGTATTTTTTTGTATATTGTAGTCAGATTTTATGAAAGATTATGTTTTAATAAAAGGATTGCCTTTATGAAAGAAAAAGAAATAATGACTGTTAAGCAAGTTGCAGAATATTTACAGATAGACGAACGCACCATCTATAAACTTGCTCGCTCAGGACTTATCCCTTCCCTAAAAATCGCTGGTCAGTGGCGATTTAAGAAAGATGTAATTGATAAATGGATAAGTGAGCAATCTTTAGAAAGGGTAACACAAAACATAAAGTCATCTACGAAGAAAAAAGACAAGAGAAGATAATTTATGGCAAAGGAAAAGAAATATCCGAAAGCAATTTATAACTGGCCTGAAGACGAAAGACCACGGGAACGGCTTTTAAAATTTGGTGCTGATAAACTTTCTGATACAGAACTTCTGGCGATTCTTTTAAGGGTTGGCTCAAGTGGTAAAAGCGCTGTTGATATGGCAAGAGAACTAATAAACGAATTTGGAACTTTCAGAAATATTGACTCAAAAAGTTTTGTTGAACTTAAAAGAAAAGGTTTAGGAATTGCTAAAATTGCTCAAATAAAAGCAGCCATAGAAATTGGTAAAAGGTTCTTGAAAGAAAAAAGTTTGACTAAAATTAAAGTTAAAACCAGCAAGGATGTAGTTGATTACTTTATCCCTTATTTGAGGGATATGAAAAAAGAAGTTTTTAAAGCGGTTCTACTTGACGGAAAAAATAAAATAATCAAGGATGTAACTATTTCAGAAGGAACACTTACTAAAAGCATTGTCCATCCGAGAGAAGTTATAAAAGAAGCAGTTGCAGAATCTTCAGCTGCATTAGTCCTTATCCACAATCACCCAAGTGGTGAGCCACAACCCAGTCAAGATGATATAGAAATAACCAATCATATAATCTCCGCCTGTGAACTTGTAGGAATAAAAGTTTTAGACCATATAATAATTGGTGATAATAGCTATTTTAGTTTTTTTAATGAAGGATTGATTAAGGAGTAAACTTATGCCTGAAAAAGAGTATAAACCAACTGAAGAACTTGAAGCAAAAGAAGGTTATATAAAGGATTTTTTAACTAACCGATTAATCCGCTTAACACCAGAAGAACAAACAAGACAAATTATGTTAATGAGATTGGTTCAAGAATATGAGTACCCTAAAGAATGGATAAAAACAGAGTTTGAAATACAAAAAGGAAGTAAAAGAATTGGTCCAGCTGATATAGTGGTTTTTAGAGATGGAAAAAGTAAAGACCAAGAGAATATTTGGATTATTGTAGAGACCAAAAGAAAAGAACGCTCTGATGGTATTGAACAATTAAAGACTTATCTTTCACCTTGCAAAGGTGCAAAATTTGGCATCTGGTTTAATGGACAGGATATTGCATATCTGGAAGTATTAGACCATGCCCCTTATTTTCGGGAGGTTCTCAAAATACCTAAATGTGGTGAAACTACAATTCATCTCCCAGAAAAGAAAGATTTAAAGCCAGCACCAGAATTAAGAAGCATTTTTGAAACCTGCCATAACTATATTTATGCTAATGAGGGATTATTAAAAGAAAAGGTTTTTAACGAGGTCTTAAAACTTATTTTTATAAAAATGGTTGATGAAAAAAGAATTTCGGCAAAATGTGAATTTGGGATAACATCAGAGGAAGAAGAAGAGATAAAAGAAGGCAAGCCAAGTGCCTTTACAGAAAGAATTACAAAACTTTTTGAGGAAGTAAAGTCAAGATATAGTGATGTCTTTGACCAGAATGAAAGGATAAATTTAAAGCCAATTACTCTTGCCTTTGTTGTAAGCCAACTTCAAGAATATAGCCTAATAGAAACTAAAGCAGATGTTAAAGGAGTTGCATTTCAAACATTTGTTTATGCTCACCAAAGAGGAGAAAGAGGAGAATTCTTCACTCCACATCCAATAGTAGAATTAGCTGTTGAAATGCTTGATCCAAAAGATGATGAAAAGTTTATTGACCCTGCCTGTGGCTCAGCAGGTTTTCTTGTTAGTGGGATGAACTATGTTAAGGAAAAATTTATAAAGGAAAGACCTGACAAAAAATCCAAAGCAAATGAGTTCCTAAAAGAGTATGCTCACGCCCACATAGCAGGTATAGATATTAACCCTGACTTATCAAAAGTTGCTAAGATGCATATGATTTTATACGACGATGGGCATACAGGAATTTTCTGTGCAAATAGTTTGTTACCGCTTGATGAATTAGAAGATATTGCTACCAAATCAGGCGTTCCTCGCTCTTTAAGACCATACCCTAATTGGTTTGATGTCTTAATGACCAATCCACCTTTTGGAAGTAAAGGCAAAATTACAGATAAAAGAATCTTAAAGCAGTTTGAACTTGGCTATAAATGGAAACAAGATAAAACTACGGGTAAATGGGTAAAAACTGATGAACTTCAAAACGGGCAGGTCCCGGATATTTTGTTCATTGAAAGATGCTTACAATTGCTTAAGGATGGTGGCAGAATGGCAATTGTTTTACCAGATGGTAATCTCAATAATTCATCTTTGGGTTATGTCAGAGAATTTATTCAGCAGAAGGCAAGGATATTGGCAGTTGTTTCAATGCCTGTTGGAACATTTATGCAGGCCGGAGTGAATCCAAAGACAAGTGTTTTATTTTTACAAAAACTCAATGAAGATGAGTTAAACAAATTAAAAAAGGAGAACTATCCAATATTTATGGCAGTAGTTGAAAAGATTGGCTATGACCTAAATTCAAAGACACCAAAAGTTATGTTCAAGAAAGATGAAAAAGGAGAAATTATAAAAGATGAAAAAGGAGAGCCAATTATAGATACAGATATCCCAGAAATTATTTCAGCATTTAAGGAATTTAAAAGAAAATACTCACTTGATTTCTAATGGCAGGTAAATGAAAAACAGAAATTCAATTACAAGAAATTACAATAACCTAATTGATAGAATTGCAGAAATTTTAAATGAAGCAAGAAGTAAGGTAGTCAGAGAGATAAACAAAGCACAGGTATTAGCATACTGGGAGATTGGAAGAGAAATAGTTGAGTTTGAACAGAAAGGTAAGATAAGAGCAAAATATGGTGAAGAATTGATAAAAAGACTCTCAAAAGATATGACCCAAAAGTTTGGTAGAGGATTCTCTGAGAGAAATTTATGGAATATGAAGGCATTTTATCTCAATTTTCCAATTCCGCAGACAGTGTCTGCAGAATCTGCCCAA
>Ga0123519_10005238_pt1 | contig 20745 bp, 15 predicted proteins | sample YelNatPaOPRAMG02_FD_87396 | JGI IMG/M metagenome (GOLD analysis project Ga0123519, IMG submission 87396) | Hot spring microbial communities from Yellowstone National Park - Yellowstone National Park OP-RAMG-02 (version 2) | ecosystem: Environmental > Aquatic > Thermal springs > Hot (42-90C) ...
CTCCAATTCTTGCAATCATTTCACTTACCCTTGCTGTTTTGATTAAAGATCTAAATCGAGGACAAAATTTCTTAAAGACGATTTATTTCCTTCCAGTTGTCACTCCAATTGTTATTTCTGGAATTATCTGGCGATACATTTTCAACGAGGATTCTGGAATATTAAATTATTTTATTTCCTTACTTTTCAATTCAAAAATCAACTGGTTAACTTCATATCCTGAGAATGTTTTCAGTGTGATGATATTAACTATCTGGAGAGGATTTGGTTATTATCTGATCATATTTTTTGCGGGACTTATGGCGATTTCGAAGGATGTAGAAGAAGCAGCAATTCTGGATGGAGCAGGATTTTTCAGGAGAATGTTTTTTATCACATTACCACAATTAAAACCAACACTAACATTAGTTTTTGTTTTATCAGGATCTTCTGCAATTAAACTTTTCACTGAGCTTTATATTTTAATACCAGGTGCACCTTTAAGTCACAAAACTCTGGTTTATTATCTTTATCACCAGGCATTTGAAAAATTTGATTTAAGTTATGGTTCTACTATTGGCATTGTTGTCTTCTTTATCACACTTGGATTTTCTTATTTGAATATCAAACTAATAGAAAAAGAAAAATGAAGTTCTTGAAAGCTCTCTTTGTTTACAGCATATTATTCTGTTTTGTTTTCATTGCGATTTTTCCATTTGTTTGGTTAGTTTCAACTTCATTCAAAGGGGCTGAAGAAATTTTCCAAATGCCCCCGAGATTAATTCCTGAAAAATTCACTCTTCACAATTTCAAAGAAGTATGGACAGCAATTCCTTTTGGTATATATTATTTGAATTCTCTGATTGTTACTTTCTTTGTAGATGCAGGAAATATCTTTTTAGGTTCACTCGCTGGATTTGTTTTTGCAAAATTTAATTTCAAATTCAAAAAGACTTTATTTTTTATTGTTATCATTTCCTTAATCATTCCACAGGAAATGATTTTGATTCCAAATTATCTTATCCTGCTTAATTTGAAGTTAACTGATTCACTGTTTGGTCTAATTTTACCTTCGCTGGTTAGTGGATTTTCAATTTTTATGATGAGGCAGGCTTTCCTTTCAATACCGCAAGAATTTATGGATGCAGCAATTGTCGATGGGTGTAATTTTTTCAAAGTTTATTGGAAAGTATTTCTACCAATGACAAAGCCTACTTTAATTTCTCTTGGTTTACTTATTTTTATTTCAACTTGGGGTGATTTTTTATTTCCATTAATAATTCTGAGGTCTCAGGAAAATTACACTCTTCAGGTTGGATTAAGTTATATGACTGGAACCTTTGTAGATAATTTCAGACTAATTGCTGCAGGTTCACTACTTGCAATGCTTCCTTCTGTTTTACTGACAATTTTTCTTAGCAGATATTTTGAGAAAGGAATTTTTGAAGGTGGAATTAAATAAAAAGATTTTAATTTTATCCTCTCTAACTCAAGTTAAAGTTGCTTGTATTGCCTATATAAGAATGGCTGATATTTTTTATAAGTGTGAAGAAATATTACCAAATAAACTTGAGATACATCAAAATTTGGACGAGCTATTATTAGATTAAAAATCTGCTATATATTTTCTAATGAATTAGTCTTTAAAAGAATTAATCATTTTTAATAACTCTTAATCGCATCTTCAAGTACATCCCACCAGCCAAAAGTTATAATATGAACAATATCAAAAATCATTAAGCCATCTGTTTTGTCTAAACACATTTTAACGGCTCGTTTGAATTGCTCTGGATGACCTTTGTATTGTTCAACATAAAGTCCACCGATGACAGGCACAGTGTTCATCATTACTTTCTTTGCAATCTCTGCAGAACCTTCAACAGAATACCAGTAATCTTTAGTCTTGCCCATACCAGCTTCATTTCTTTTGATTAATTCTTCATTAAGTTTTTCAACTTCTTCTTTTGTGACTTCAAAGAAATAACAACCAGTTGTGTAGATATCGAGAAGTTCGGCATAACCAAAATTTTTGTAATCGGGAGTAGCCCATTCATATTCCTTTGATGGATCATATTTTTTGCTTGCCCAGTTTACTCCAACTTCATAATAAACAGGATACCATGCACCAGTATAAACACCAAATTCCATATCGTGCTTTATTTCCTTTACAACTTTTCTTGCTTTTTCCATAAAGTTATAAATTACTGATGCTCTCCATTCAAGCCATTTTTTGAAGAGCTTGCCTTCGACACGAACTTTTTCACCTTTCTCGTTCTTTGTCCATTTGTAAATGTCATCTGGATAGTTTTCAATTTTTTGGTTGATGTATTTTTCAAACAGTTCTTTTGAGAGCTCGCTGAAATCTGCTTCAATTCCATCGTAACGAACTCTATCGAGTAGAATTCCATCAAACTCAGGATATTTTTTTACAAGCTCTGAAATGATATTCAATTCATGTTGCTGAACTTCAGGATTTGCTGGGTTTGTCATCGCGGAATATTTGTGTTTCAATTTTGTGATGGGGACAAAACCTGAATCAGTATAATTAATTGATTGCCAGTGTAATTTGTCTTGATAAACTAATCCACGATCAAAAAAATTATGTCCGGCGACAAAAACATTAATTGAAGCATAAACTGTAAGACCAAGTTTTTTTGCTTCAGAAATAAAGTAAGCAGGAAAATCAAAATCTTTATTGCGATGAAATCCATTCCATTCCGTCATTTGTGGTGCGAATTCTGAATTGTATAAAACTTCTCCAGTGATAGGTTTGACATCAAGGACAACAGCATTGAAACCAATCTCTTTTGCTTTTTTCAAATAAAACTTTATTGAATCCGGATAACTTAATCTTTCAAAATTTGCAGTTGCATCAAACCAGAGTAGTTTTGGCTTTTCTGAGGATTTGCTTTGATTATTTATTGCGAATAAAATTAAAAATGTAATTAATAATGTTCTCATAGGCATTCACTCAACTTTTTTGTTTCTAAATTAAAGGTTGTTAATAATCTTGAGGAACAATTTGTTTAAAGTTAAAAAATATTGGTCAAAATATTTGGTCACTGTTTTTCTATAAATCCGCATTGCCGTAAACGACAATGTTAATCAAACAAAGCATCATAGATGATGCTGAGTGATTATATCGGTGTTCTCGATACACTTCGTTACTCGAACACCGAAAAAACGGTTTTCGAGTAGCCCTGAGTGAAACGAAGGGCGTATCGAGAAAACCACTTTCGGTCTTCTCGATACGCTTCGCTACTCGAAGACCGAACTCAAATCGGTTTTCGAGTAGAACTTGAGCGAAGCGAAAGTTCGTATCGAGAAAACCACTATCTATTTTCTCAATCCGCATTGCCGTAAACGACAATGCTAATCAAACAAAGCATCATGAATGATGCTGATATTAAATCGGTCTTCTCGATGTGCTTCGCTACTCGAAGACCGTTGATTTACGGTTTTCGAGTAATAATGAATGTTGTTGTCTCATTATGACGGATTACTTCGCTTCGCTCGTAATGACTGATTAGAGAAAATAGTCATTGTGACGGATTACTTCACTTCGCTCGTAATGACTAATTAGAGGAAATAGTCATTGTGACGGATTACTTCGCTTCGCTCGTAATGACTGATTAGAGAAAATAGTCATTGTGACGAATTACTTCGCTTCGCTCGTAATGACTGATTAGAGAAAATAGTCATTGCGAGCAACGGAGTTGCGAAGCAATCTTTGACATAGTGACTATTATATCTGCTTAGGGACAGATTACTTTGCGACTTGGTCGTTCTAATGACTGGTTAAAGGAAAAAGTTCTTGCGAAAATTGGTGACGCGAAGCGATCCGCTTGATAAATAGATTAAAAGCTTAGGTCATAGGAAGTAATTCATTTAGTTAAAATTATGAAATTCTAATACAGCAATAATTATCTGGAAAAAATTTTCAACTAATGTTAGTTTGCAATTCAGAAATTTGTTTTTGCCCCCGTAGCTCAGCTGGATAGAGCACCGGCCTCCGGAGCCGGACGCACAGGTTCGAGTCCTGTCGGGGGTACAGATTTTTATTTAATAAAAAAGAGAGTTGAGATTTTTAACGAAGTGTTTTCAATATTAAATTTTAAGTCATTAAAAATGGAGAGTGAAGAATGAAAGTATCGAAAGAATTTCACTGGGAAATGGCTCATCGATTGCCTTTTCATTCAGGAAGATGTAAAAATTTGCACGGTCATTCATACAAAGCATTAGTTCAATTTGAAGGTGAACTAAATCAAAATGGAATGTTGATTGACTTTTATGATATTTTTAATGTGGTCAATCCAATTATTGATGAAATGGATCACTCAATTATCTGTGATAGAAACGATCAGGAATTAATTGAAATTGCTAAAAAGATTAACGAACGAATCGTTATTATTGACAAACCAACAACCGCTGAAAATATTTCAATTTATATTGCAGAAAGAATTTTGAATTCAAAGCTTCCAGAAAATTTGAAATCACTTTCTGTTCTGGTTTATGAAACTTCTGATGCTTTTGCTGAATATTCTGTGAAAATAAAATAAATGAATGGAGAATATGAATTATGTCAGATAAAAATTTGAATTCCAATAAAAAGCTTGCGGTTGTTCTGGCAAGCGGTGGAATGGATAGTTGTGTAACCGCTGCAATTGCCGCACAGGAATATGAACTTGCAATGCTTCATTTAAATTATGGTCAAAGGACTGAAAAAAGAGAACTTAAAGCTTTCAATGATTTAGCTGATTATTTCAAAGCTAAATACAGACTTGTCCTTGATACAGACTTCTTCAAGAAAATAGGCGGTTCATCTTTAACTGATGAAAAAATTGAAGTCAGTTTAGCCAACTTAAATTCGACGGAAATTCCAACTTCTTATGTACCATTCCGCAATGCAAATATTCTTGCAATGGCAGTATCGTGGGCTGAAGTGATTGGTGCTGAAAAAATTTTTATTGGTGCAGTTGAAGAAGATTCATCTGGTTATCCAGATTGTAGAAAAATATTTTATGAAAAATTCAATGAATTGATTAAAGTCGGAACAAAGCCAACAACAAATATCACAATCGAAACGCCAATCATTTCGATGAAAAAATTTGAAATCGTAAAAAAAGGACTTGAATTAAATGCGCCATTTCATCTGACCTGGAGTTGCTATAAAGATGAAGAGATGGCTTGTGGAGTTTGCGATAGTTGTGCATTGAGATTAAGAGGATTTCAACTTGCAGGCGTTGAAGATCCAATTCCATATCGAGTAAAACCAAAATATATTTGAGGAGATTATGAACGAGAAATATAAAATTCTTGAAACATTTGATAATCAATATCCTGATCGAGATTATTTAATCACTCATGTTCAACCGGAATTTACTTCTGTTTGTCCAAAAACTGGTAATCCTGATTTCGGTAAAATCACAATTGAATACATTCCTGATAAGAAGTGCGTCGAGTTAAAATCTCTGAAGTATTACTTTAATTCATTCAGGAATGATGGAATTTTTTATGAGAGCGTAGTCAATTTTATTCTTGATGATCTGGTGAAAGTACTTCAACCAAGATATATGAAAGTCACAGGTGAATTTAATCCAAGAGGTGGAATGTATTCAATTGTAGTGGCTGAGTATCCTTATAAAAAATCTAAATAAATCATTAATGAAAACTCTTGTACTTTACATTGGAGGTGTGATAATCTTTTTGCTTGGAATGATTGCTTATGGAATTTTTCTCGATTATCGAAAGACGAGCTTGAATGAATTATTGATTGAAAGGAAAATCACAAAAATTGAAAAACCAAAACTTGTAGTGAATAGAATTGATTATAAACTTCATTTCTATGTCGATTCAATTTTAATCAAAACATATAACATTGCTCTTGGTGGAAATCCAAAATATTCCAAGCAAACCAAAGATGATCGATATACTCCAGTAGGTCATTATTTTATTTGTTCAAAAAACAATACAACAGGCTTAGGCAAGATTCTGATTTTAAATTATCCATCACTCGAAGATGGTGTAAGAGGTTTGCGAGATGGTTTAATTACGGAAGAAGAATTTCGACAGATTCAAGAGAGTTATTACAAAAAAGAATGTCCACCAATGAATACTAAACTCGGTGGTTATGTAAAAATTCATGGTAATGGAAAATTCGATTTTATCTTAAGAAACCTGCCATTTGTTTTTAACTGGACAGATGGTTCAATAGCAGTCAACAACTCAGAAATAGAGGAATTGTATGAAAATTGTCCGATTGGTACTCCTGTTTACATTTATTAGTCTTTTGATTTTTGTTTCCTGTTCAAAAAAGGAAGAACAGAAACCAGAAGCACCACCTGAAATTGATTCAATTTCAATAAAAAATATTGATCCAGTTGCATTTGCTGATTCAATTTTGGGTAGAAAAATTTTAATTGCTTATTATGACGATACATTGAAATCTATCAATGGAATTTTTGTTGAACCAATCTATGGTATTGGATTTTTTGTTCTTAATCCATTTGATAGAATGAATGCAATTGTTTTCAAATCCAATTTACTTGATGGAATTCAAGACGGATCAGAGACTTACATAATTAATCTTGATGGAAAAGAAAAATTGATTTATTACAATAGTGGTTCTGCTTTCATCGGTACAGATAACTATGAAGTTTATCAGTATTTATTCTCTCCAAAAGATACGATGATTTATTCTTCATATACTTCAATGGTTGAAAGCGGTAGTGTTGAGATGATTTATTCAAAAAATTTAAAGGATAAATCAAAATCGTTCATTGTTAATTTCTTCAATTCAAAAATTCAAAAAGATTTTCTTGATGATCTTCCTGAAAGAAAAGTTAAAATAAAATATGAGTAAAAACATTTTCTTAACTGGATTTCCCGGTTTCATAGCTTCCCGTTTAATTCCGAAACTTCTTCGAGAAAGAAATGAAAGTTTAATTTATTTACTTGTTCAGAGTAAGTTCGTTGATCTAGCGACAAAACAAATTCAAAAACTTGAAAGCGATTTTCCATTCTTAAAAGATAAACTGAAAATTGTTGAAGGTGATTTGACATTACCAGAATTAGGGATTGATAAAGACAAAATTGATTTAAGTTCAATTAAAGAGATTTTCAATCTTGCAGCAGTTTATGATTTGAGAGTTAAAAAAGATCTTGCTTATGAAATAAATGTCAAAGGAACAGAGAACATTGTTGCATTTGTAAGTCAACTTCCAAATCTGAAAAAATTTCATCACATCAGTACCTGTTATGTTGCTGGCTGGCATAAAGGAGAATTTACTGAAGATGATTTCGACAAAGGTCAATCTTTCAAAAATTATTACGAAGAAACAAAATTCCTTTCAGAGAAAATCATACGAGAGAATAGAGATAAAATACCTTTTGTGATTTATAGACCTTCCATTGTAATTGGAGATTCAAAAACTGGCGAGACAAACAAATTTGACGGACCTTATCCTGTTATCTTTTTGATCAATAAATTCCCAAAATATTTTTTGATGACGCAGATTGGTAGTGGTGCAAATCCAGTCAATTTAATTTCAGTCGATTATGTTGTCGATTCTATCTCGGCTTTATCTCAACTTGACGAAGTTTATAGAACTTATCACTTGTGTGATCCAAAACCACTCACACAAAATCAATTAATAGATTTATTTGCAAAAACATTGAACAAAAAATTGCTAACAGTAAAAGTCAGTCAAAGCTTTATCAAGTCATTGATGAAAATAAATTTCATTTCAAATTTGACTGGATTATATCCCGAGATGATTGATTATTTTGACCATAATCTTCATTTGAAATGTGAAAAAACCTTGCAAGCACTGAAACCATTCAACATAACTCCACCAAAACTTGAAAGTTATATTGATAAGGTCATCGACTTCGCATTGAAAAATAGAGATGCTGTTTCTAAAAAAGGTTTGTGGTAGAAATGAAGAAATTGTTTTTTGTCTTTTCTATCCTAATGTTAGTTGAACTTTCTTTCGGTCAGGATTTCGAGCTTTCAAATATCAAATTCGAAGGGAATAAAACTTACTCTGATGGAGATTTGAAAGAAGTAATTGTGTCTAAAGAAACTCCCTTCTGGTTCTGGAAATTATTAAATCGTTATGTAAAAAGTCTTGGTAAACCGCCTGTTTATTTTGATTCATTAAACATCCCAGAGGACATAAAACGAATTGAGAAATTTTATCGAGATAATGGTTTCTTTTATTGCACTGTTTTATCGAATTACAATTTAAACGAGAAAAGAAAAAAAGCAGAGTTAATTTTTCAAATTGATGAAGGCGAAAGATCTCGAATAAAAAGTTACAAATATTACGGAATTGATTCTTCAAAAATTGGTAGTTGGCTTTATTTGAAAATTTTAAAAGAAAAGAAGATTGAAGAAGGAAGTTATTTCCAGAGGGAAAAAATTGAAAACGATGCTTCTCGAATTGTTAATGAACTTCGAAATTTTGGTTTTATGCTTGCAGATAGAGATAGAATAATTGCAACAATAGATACGGTTAAAAGAACAGTTGATGTTGAAATTACTTTTCGTCCAAATAGATATTTCACTGTGAACAAAGTAACAATTGAAAAAAGTGGACCTGCCAAAGATAATGTTGAAGATGATTTTATATACAAATTAGTTGGAATTGAACCCGGCGAAAAATACAGTCATTCAAAAAATCTTGAAGGACAATTAAGACTTTATCGAACTGGTTTGTTCACATCTACACTTGTCACGGGAGTAGTTGCTGAGACAACTCACAATACAGTGCCAATTAATATCAGTGTTGATGTCGGCAAAATGAATGAACTTGGTCCAGAGCTTATTGTTAACAATCAAACAAATAGATTTAATGTAGGTCTTGGAATAAACTACACTCGAAAAAACTTCTTAGGCAATGCTCGAAAATTCACAATTGAAGGAAGTGTTGTAACTCAGGATATTTTTAACATTAACTATAAAAATGTCTTTGGTAAAACTGGATTGAAAGATACAACACTTCTTGGACTTGCGGGAATAAATTTAAGCATTGAACAACCATATCTCTTCTACAAAGATATTAAAGGTAAACTTGAATTTTTTGCATCGGCTGAACAGCAAAAATTTTATCGTTATTACACTGCTGGTTCAAAAGTTTCTTTTCTATTTGAATTACCAAAATTTGTTTTATTCAATAACTACAGTCTATATCTCGGTTATGAGTCAGAAAACATAAACTTCAAACCACAACTTCCGTTTGAGTACATTAAAGGTATATTGATTAACTCGGGTTTTCCAATTTCTCCTGAAGATACAACTGAAGCAATGATTAAAAGTGAAAGCGAATCTTTTCTCAGTCATTCAAATACAATTCTTGGTGTGGATTTATTTGCAAATCACGCAAACGATATTTTTTATCCTACAAGTGGATACAATGTCCAGCTTTCACTTGAATACACCGGACTTCTTCCTTATTTGAAAAATCTTTTAAGTGAGAAAAAAGATAAGAACATTCAATACTATAAAACTCTCTTTGGAATAAATCTTTATACTAATCCGTGGAAACCGAGTAGAGGAGCAGTAGCTTATAAATTGCGTCTCGGCTACATTCAGAAAATTGAAGGAGAAAAATCTATTTCACAAAACAAACTTTATTATGCTGGAGGGAGTAACTCAATTCGAGGATGGAGAGCTCGAGGACTTGGTCCAGTTTTTACTTTTATTGATGATCAGGGGAAACAGATTACAATAACCGAAATTGGTGGAAGAGTTTTGCTTGAAGGTTCAGTTGAAAGCAGAAATATTTTATTTGGAGATTTTGGTTCAGCGATATTTTTTGATTTTGGCAATAGCTGGAGAGATTTAAAATCAGTTTCGTTGAAAACTACAGCTCTTACATTTGGATTTGGTTTTAGATATTATACTTCATTTGCTCCAATTCGAGTTGATATTGGAACACAGCTTTATGATCCATATTCTTATCGTTTCATCTTTAAGAGATCATTTTTAGATGCAGTTCAATTTCACCTTGGAATTGGTGAAGCATTTTGATGAACAGAATAATCTTTCCTGAAAAAATTGAATCAAAAAATTTGAAGTTCTTGAGTAAGTGATTATGAACAAACGAAAAATTTTTACAGGGATTCTAATCGTTTTGGTTTTGCTCTTCATCTTTTCAATTTTCTTTGTGAATCGAATTATAAAGAAATCTTATCCCGTAACTGATGGAGAAATTTCACTTAAAGGAATTAAGTCTGAAATAAAAATTTACCGCGACGATTTTGGAATTCCATACATTGAAGCCACAAATGAAGATGATTTATTCTTTGCTCTCGGTTTTGTTCATTCTCAGGATAGATTATTTCAAATGGACATTACTCGTCGGGCTGGAATGGGAAGACTCTCAGAAATTTTAGGCAATAACGCTCTCGATTTTGATTTGATGTTCAAAGTTATTGGCTTTGATGAAATCGCCAGAAGATTATATGAAAATGCTTCACCTGAAAGTAAAAAAATTTGTAAAGCATACACTGATGGAATAAACTCATATTTAGATTATGCTTCTGGAAATTTTTCAATTGAATTTGATTTACTGAATTACCAACCCGAGAAATGGGAACCTTATCAAGTTTATTTGATTGCAAGATTGACTGCCTGGGAATTAAATCTCGGCTGGTGGGTCGATGTTGTTTACGCTCAGTTACAGAAAAAACTTAGCGAAGAGAAATTAATCCAACTAATTCCTGATTATCCTTCCGATGCACCAACGATAATTCAATCAGAAACGAAACAGGAATTGAAAAATCCATCACAAAAAATAACTCAAATAAAAAAAATCAATTATTCAGATGAAATAGTAGATCAATTAAATCAGTTTTTCGAGATAAACATAAGTGCCAGAAGATTTTTAGGATTTAATGAAACATACTCTGGAAGTAACTCCTGGGCAATTTCGTCAAAACTTTCAGAAAGCGGAAAACCAATTTTAGCAAACGATCCACATTTGATGTATTCAGTTCCATCGAAATGGTATATCGTTTCGCTTAATTCGCCTACACTAAAAGTTTCGGGAGTTACGATACCGGGTTCACCTTCAGTTGTCATTGGTAAAAATGATAAAATCGCCTGGGGGTTGACAAATCTAATGCTCGATGATTGTGATTTGTTTGTCGAGAAACTTGATTCAACTGGAACAAAATATTCTTTTAATAACGAATGGAAAAATCTTGAGATAAGATACGACACAATTAAAATTAAAGATTCAACCGAAATTGTTCTTGAAATTAAATCAACTCATCGTGGCCCATTAATTCAATTTGCAAATAAGTTTTTACGCAAGTCAAAACTCAACGAAACCATTTCTATGAAATGGACAGGATTTGATTTGAGCGATGAACTTCTCACATTTTACAGAATTAACAAAGCTCAGAATTACAGAGAATTTCGAGAAGCATTGAAAACTTTTAATTGTCCCGCACAGAACTTTTTATGTGCTGATTTTGATGGAAATATTTTTTACAAAACTGGCGGAAAAATTCCAATCAGAACATACTCAAATTTTCTTTTTCCACTTGATGGAACAATTTCTCTAAATGATTGGAATTCATATCTAAGTTTTGATTTGCAACCAGAAGTTTTGAATCCAGAAACTGGTTTCATTGCAACGAATAACAATCCACCAAATCCAAGTTTTAAACAAATTGTTGGAAACCTATGGGAACCTCATTCTCGATCTGAACGAATTAATCAATTATTAAAAAGCAAGAACAAATTCAATGTTGAAGATTTCAAAAAATTTCAGATGGATGTGATTTCACCTTATGCTAAAAATGTTTCGACGCATATTGTAAAAGCTTTTGAGAAGGTGAATATCAAAAATAACAACTTGAAGAGGGCAGTCGAATTATTTAAAAACTGGGATGGCGGTCTTAGAAAATATGATCCACTTTCTCTTGTTTACAATGTTTTCTTGATTAAGTTAATGGAAAATACATTTGAAGACGAAATGGGTGAAGAACTTTATAAACAATTTTTATTTGTCGGCAATGTTCCTTTGAGAATTATGTATCAATTATTGAACACCAATTATCCAGACTCAATTTCAGTTTTTGATAATTCTGAAACTGAGAAAATTGAAACCAGAGATGAAGTTATTCGACTTAGTCTTGCTCAAACAATTACACAACTCGAGAAAGATTACGGGAAAAATTTTGATGATTGGAGCTGGGGAAATGTTCATCAAGTAAAGTTCAGACACCTTTTTAGTGGTCAGAACAGAATCATTGACAATTTAATTGATATCGGTCCTTATCCAATTGGTGGTGATCAAACGACTCTCTTAAATACGAGTTTTAAATATTATGAACCATACGAGAACTATCTTGGTCCTTCGATGCGTCAGATTGTAGATCTTTCCAGTATCGATAGTTCTTTGATCATTATAACAAGCGGACAATCAGAACATATTGGACATAAGAATTACAAAGATCAAAGTTTGATGTGGCTCAGTGGAGAATACTTAAACTTTATAACGAACAAAGAAAAATTTAGCGATTACAAAGTTCTGGTGCTCAAACCATTTAAATAATTTTCAAAATATTTGTTAGCTCATCAACATCCCTTTATTGAACATCTTAAACAATATCTTTAACATTGTATTTAATAAATCAAAGAAAAAGGTGAAAAAATGAAATATCCAGCAAACGAGATTGAACTTAAATGGCAAAAGTACTGGGAAGAAAAACAGATTTATAAAACAGATTTATCTAAAACTGATAAAAAACTTTACTCACTTGTAATGTTCATTTATCCAAGTGGTGCAAAACTTCACATCGGACATTGGTATAATTATGGTCCAGCTGATTCTTGGACAAGACTCAAAAAACTTCAAGGGTACAATACATTCGAACCAATGGGTTACGATGCATTTGGCTTGCCAGCTGAGAATTATGCAATTAAAACTGGAATTCATCCTCAGGACAGCACTCTGCAAAATATTGAGGACATTCGCAGACAATTGAAACGAATTGGTGCAATGTATGATTGGGATAAAGAATTAATGACTTGCGTTCCTGAATATTATAAATGGAATCAATGGCTCTTCTTAAAACTTTATGAAAAAGGACTCGCTTATAGAAAAAATGCACCTGTCAACTGGTGTGAGTCCTGTCAAACAGTTTTAGCAAACGAACAAGTTAAAGCAGAGGGAACTTGTGAAAGATGCGATACACCAGTTGTTAAGAAATTTTTAACCCAGTGGTTTTTCAAAATCACTGCTTATGCTGAAGAGCTCTTGCAGGATTTAGAAAAGATTGATTGGCCTGAAAAAACTAAAACGATGCAAATTAACTGGATTGGCAAGAGTGAAGGAGTTGAAATTGATTTTATTGCTGAAGAGACTGGCGATAAAATTACAGTATTCACAACGCGACCTGATACACTTTTTGGTGTGACTTATGTCGTTCTTGCACCAGAACATCCTCTGGTTGAAAAACTCACAAAACCAGAATTTAAAAAAGATGTTCAAGCTTATATTGATAAAGTAAAATACGAAACAGAAATAGAACGACTTTCAACTGTTAAAGAGAAAACTGGTGTCCCTCTCGGTTCTTACGCAATTAATCCAATCAATGGTGAAAGAGTCCCAATCTGGATTGCTGATTATGTGCTTCTTACTTACGGAACAGGTGCTGTAATGGCTGTTCCAGCTCATGACGAAAGAGATTTTGAGTTTGCAAAGAAGTTTAATCTTCCAATTAAAAAAGTCATACTAAAACCTGGAACAAAAGAAGAAGATGAATTAATCGAAGCTTATGTCGAACCAGGAATTATGATTAACTCTGGTGAATTTACTGGAATGGATTCCGAAGAAGGGAAGAAGAAAATTTCAGATTTCATTGAAGCAAAAGGGATTGGTCAGAAGAAAGTTAATTATAGATTAAGAGATTGGTTAATTTCAAGACAACGATATTGGGGAACACCAATTCCAATAATACATTGTCCAGCGTGTGGTGAAGTTCCAGTTCCGGAAAAAGATTTACCTGTTGTACTTCCTTATGATGTTGATTTTAAACCGACAGGTGAATCACCATTACTTCGTCACGAGAAATTTATGAATGTAAAATGTCCGAAGTGTGGTGGTGATGCAAAACGAGATCCCGATACAATGGATACTTTTGTTGATTCATCCTGGTATCATTTGCGTTACTTAAATCCAAAGATCGATAACGCAATGTTTGATGTCGAACTTGCTGACAAATGGATGCCAGTTGATAGTTACATCGGTGGTGCTGAACACGCTACAATGCATCTACTTTATGCAAGATTTATTCACAAATTTTTGAGAGACCTTGGTTTATTGAAATGTGATGAACCTTACTACAAACTTAGACATCAAGGCACCATTACAAATATGGGCGCAAAGATGTCGAAGTCGAGAGGAAATGTTGTTAATCCAGATGTTTTTGTTGAAAAGTATGGTTCCGATGTTTTTAGATTATACTTGATGTTTATGGGACCTTATGATATGGGCGGAGATTGGAGTGATCAGGGAATTGTTGGTGTAAATAGATTTGTCAATCGTGTTTATGAACTTTATAAAAAATATTCAGAAGAATTGAAAGGTTTCAAACCAGCAAATCAGATAGATTATTCAAAGTTAAGTGGTGATGAAAAATTTATTTATAAGAGAATTAATCTCGGATTGAAAAAAGTTGTTGAAGATGTTGATACTCTTCATTTTAATACTGGAATTGCATTCTTGATGGAGCTTTTGAACGATTTTTCAAAACTGAATTCAATTCAAAACAAAGATTTGATTTATTATACATTAGAACGATTTGCATTTTTAATTGCACCACTTGCTCCTCATCTTGGTGAAGAATGCTGGTCATTACTCGGAAAAGAAAAAAGTATTTACGAAGAACCTGTCTGGTTTGATTATGATCCAGCGGCTCTTGTTCAGGAGACATTTACACTTGCTGTTCAGGTGAACGGTAAATTAAGAGCTGCAATTGAATTCGAAGTGGATACTCCGGAAGATGAAATTAAAGCAAAATCAAAAGAAGATCCGAGAGTGAAAAAGTTCATTGATGGTAAAGAGATTGTGCGTGAGATTTATGTCAAAAACAAAATTCTGAACATAGTTATAAAGTGACTTTCGTTTCATCGTTCATAAAAACACTGGAAAATTTTAATCATTAATTGAAAAATCATTAGAAGAATTTGAATAATTAAAAAAGGAATTAATAATGTTAGATCTAAAATTTATTCGCGAGAATACTGAACTTGTAAGACAGGCAATAAAAAATAAAAACGAAAAAGATAATCTCGATCAATTGCTTGAACTCGATTCAAAAAGAAGAGAATTATTAAAACAGGTTGAAGAATTAAAATCACAAAAAAATAAAGCATCCGATGAAGTTGCTAAATTGAAAAGGGAAGGAAAGGATGCGAGTGAAATCATTCAGAAGATGAAATCTGTCTCGGATGAAATTACAAATCTTGACAGACAACTCTCAGAAATTGAAAAACAACTTGATCAGCTTTTATTATTTATTCCAAACATTCCACATCCTTCAGTTCCAGTCGGGACTGATTCATCACAAAATGTCGAAATAAGAAAATGGGCACCAGAAGATTATTCTTATGAACTTGAAAATGGAAATTATCTTGATCATTTAGCTTTAGGTAAAAAACTCGGAATTTTGGATTTTGAAAGAGGTGCAAAAATTTCAGGAAGTGGTTTCCCTGTTTATGTGGGCAAGGGTGCAACACTTGAAAGAGCTTTGATAAATTTTATGCTCGATTATCATCTTGAGAAACATGGTTATAAAGAAATCTTTCCACCATTTTTGGTCAATCGCGCATCAATGATTGGAACTGGACAAATCCCAAAACTTGAAGAAGATATGTACCATTGTGAAGAAGATGATTTGTTTCCAATTCCAACTGCTGAAGTTCCAATCACCAATTTTTATCGTGATGAAATTTTGAAAGAGGATGATCTGCCAGTAAAATTTGTTGGTTACTCCGCGTGTTTCAGACGAGAAGCAGGTTCTTATGGAAAAGAGACAAAAGGATTTTTAAGAGTTCATCAATTTAATAAAGTTGAAATGGTAAAGTTTGTCAAACCAGAAGATTCTTATGATGAACTTGAAAAGCTCGTAAATGACGCTGAAGAGATTTTAAAAGAATTAAAGATCCCCTACAGAGTGATGATGTTGTGCACTGGTGATTTGAGCTTTTCTGCCGCAAAATGTTATGACATTGAAGTCTGGGCACCTGTCGAAAAAAAATATCTTGAAGCTTCTTCTTGCAGTAACTTTGAAAGTTTTCAAGCACGAAGGGCAAATATCAGATTCAGAAGAAAAGATGGTGGTAAACCAGAATTTGTTCATACATTGAATGGTAGTGGACTTGCAACTTCGAGATTGATGGTTGCAATTATGGAAAATTATCAGACACCAGAAGGTAAATTGATTGTTCCAAAAGTTTTGCAAAAGTATACAGGATTTGAAGTGATAGGATAAATTACTTTGTTCTAAAATTTCAAACGACAAAAGAAACATATGACTTTATATCTTGAGTTATTGAAATTTTATAAGTCTGAAAATAATTTTGCCAAAAAGTAAAATTAAATTCATTAACTAATCATCAATAAAAAAAAGTGAGGGTCATATGAAAAAAATATATTTACTAACAGTCTTCCTTCTTTTGACTTCAATCTTAAGTGCACAACTGAGATATGGAGTTAAAGGAGGATTTAATTTTGCATCTTTAAGTGGTTCGGATGCAAAAGAAGCAAAAACTATTACACGCTTTCAATTTGGTGCTTTTGCAAATTATTCTTTGCCCGTTTTATTAGGTTTTCAAGCTGAGGCTCTTTATTCAATGAAAGGTTCACAGAGAAAAATTAAAGATGAATATGGAAATACATGGACAGTCTCATTAAATACTGATTATCTCGAAATACCAGTTTTACTTCAATTGAATATACCACTCGCAGTACCAGTTCCTCTAACACCTTATGTAGAAGTTGGTCCGTCTTTGGGAATTACTTTGTCTGGAAAATCAAAATTAGAGACAACTGGTTTCAGTCAGGAACGAGATGTTAAAAGCGATTTGACCGGAACAGATCTTGGACTTGCTCTTGGTTTTGGTTTGAATGTATTAAAAACATTTGGTGTTAATGTAAGATACACATTTGGATTTAATACAATTGACAATACAGCCGACCCAGAAGATTTGAAAAATAGTGTTGTTGCACTCACTTTGAGTTATAGCTTCTAAATTTTTTAATATAAATTTCAACTTAAAAGAAGTCAGTTGGAGTTTTTACTCTAACTGACTTTTTGTTTTTAAATCCATTGTCTGACGAGAAAAACATTCATATTAACTTCAAGTTCAATCAAATCATTTCTAGCAAGAGAAATAATCTGACTTAATCTTTACTAAATCTTTTATTTATTGACTGTTTGCATTCAATTTCAGCAGGGCAAAACTTTTTAGATAATTAACTTTAAAATCATATTTTCGATAAAAAAGGATAAGATTATGAAATACTTGCTTTCTATTCTATTAACAGGTTTTTACCTTCTCTATGCAAATGATTTCAATCAAAAAGTTTCGTACAAAATTGATGCGGAATTAATTCCAGAAAGTAAAATTCTAAAAGTAAAATCACTGATGACTTACCAGAATAACTCACCAGATGATTTGAAGGAAATTTATGTCCACATTTACTGGAATTTATATTCAGAAAATAGTTATGCACGAAAATTAGCCAGGTCTCAAAAAGATTACTATTCACAACTGACCAAAGATGTTGAGATTAAGAAAGTTGTTTTATATCAAAATGGTAAAGAGAAACTGAATGATTATGAACTTGATAATACAGTAATGCGAGTTCCTTTATTGTATCCTTTAAAATCTGGAGAAAGTATTAATCTTGAAATTGAACTTGAAGAAGAAGTCCCACCAGAAGGATTACGAATGGGATATTTCAAGAGGTATTTTTCAATTGCTCACTGGTTTCCTTCCATTTGCGTTTATGATAAATTTGGCTGGCATAAAGATCAATACCTTGGAATTGGTGAATTTTTCGAAGAGATTTCAGATTTTGAAGTTAATATAACTTTACCAAAAACATTTCTTGTTTTTTCAACTGGTGTCGTTCAAAATCCTGACGAAGTTTATTCCAAAGAAATTTTAGAAAATCTTAATGAAGCAAAAAATTCTTCAAAGCCCATTCGAATTTTTAATCCATCTGATAAAATCGTAATAAATGATGATGAAACTAAAACATGGAAAATAAAAGCTCAGAATGTCAGAACATTTGCATTTGCTGCTTTTGAAGATTATATGTGGGATGCTGCTTCGGTTGGCAATGTTTTAGTTCACACTGTTTATCCAAAATCGCTTGAGTACTTTTACAAAGATGAAGGAATGAAAGCAGCACTGCATGCAATCAAATTTTATTCGGAAAAAATTGGACCTTATGTTTATCCACAGATGTTCGTAACTGTTGGTGGATCATCTGGTGGAATGGAGTATCCTGGAATTGTTTTTATGGGTCGTGGTCAGATTGGTGGAATTATGGCTAAAAACACTGCATCAGTCATAATTCACGAAATTGGTCACAACTGGTTCCCAATGATGCTTAATTCTAATGAAGTTGAATTTGCATTTCAAGATGAAGGATTCAATACTTTCTTTACAAACTTGGCAATGGAAGAGTTATATGGTAGAAAAAACAATCGTTTCCAACTTGATGGTTTTTTGAACAAGTTGATTTCAAATTCTGATATAAGAACAGAGGATTATGCTGAAGTTATTTCTTATCAATTGACAGGTTATGATGAACCAATTATGACTCATTCTGATAGATATGAACAGACATTTGCTTACTTTCCAAATTCATATTCAAAGACTTCAATGGTTTTATTTATGCTTCAGTATGTGATGGGTGATGATGCATTTAATGAATTATGGCGTGAATATTATGTTCGTTATCTTTTCAAGAAAATTTATCCAGAAGATTTCTTCAACTTAGCTGAAGAGATTTATCAAAAGTATCAGGGAAGAAAATCTCTGAGATGGTTCTTTGATGAATGGTTTTATAAAAATTATAAACTTGATCTTGCTCTTGTAAAATTTGATTATGTTTTAAGAGATGGTAAATACTTCACTGAAGTTGAAGTTGCAAATAGAGAAAGATCAGTAATGCCTTGTGATGTTGTAATTGAGCTTGAAGATGGCGAAACGGCAACTTTGTGGTTTGATGTTGATGATTTCACGAAAGGAACAAATTTCGTTTCAAAATCAATTTACCTTGATAAGAGACCAATCAGAGCTGAAATAAATCCTGATAAAAGACTTCTTGATATAAATCGCTTAAATAATTCATCAGATTTTTTACCTAATATTAAAGTTTCCTTAAAGCCACCAATTGAATTGAATCAATTTCCATTTAATTACAAAGTTTATGTTTATCCAACATTCTGGTTTAATAATATTGATAAATTAAAAGTTGGGATCGGATTGCAGGGTAAATATCTTCAAGATCAAAAATATTTTGATGTAAATATTTCTACTGGATTAAATCTTTCAAAAAGTTCTGTTGGTGGTGAAATAATTTTGGGTGATAGATTAAATTTTCTTGGTCCACTTGCTTACGGTTCAGTAAAATATTTTAATCTTGAGGGACGTCGAGGATTAAAAGTAAAAGTCGATAAAGAATTTGGAAAATACTTCAATCGCAATCCCAGATTTTATGTCTCGGTTTCTGCAAATTATTTCGATGCTTATGATTTCAGATATTTTGATGATAACAGATTTAGATCAGTTGTTTATAATTTTTCAAATTCAACCTATACTTTGAAGGATATGCTCGACCAAAAATTTTTATTTATGAATATGGACTTTACATACAATAATAACTGGGAATTTTTCAGGACAAAATTTAATGTGAATTATCAGTCAGGAGTAGTTAGAAGCTGGCAAACAGATTTTCAATTGCAAAATAATGTAAGAATTCCAGTGAGTAATGAATGGAAGAATGTTCAATATCAAAAACTTAGTTTCAGTTTCTTGCAAGATTTCAGACCAAAAGATTTTATTACATCAATCAAATTAAGACAATTTGTTGGTGTAACTCCAAACAAACTTCCAAAGGCAACAGAATTTTATTTAGCTACAGTTACTCCAATTGAAGAATTTGAATTACCTCTTTATCGCTCGTACGGAATTTTGTCGAGAAATTTCAGACAGAATCACTCCGTACCGAATGGTGGTGGTTTTATGCGAGGTTATTTCAAAAATAATTTGTCTGATGATTTAATTACTGTATTAAACACAGAGATAAATTTTGGAAAAACATTTTCGTATCTCGGTTTGATTGGTAAAATCATTGGCTTTTTCAATCCGTCATTTTTCTTTGATTATGGAAATGTCTGGGCAAATGAAAAGGAAATTAATTTTAATGCATTTAAATATGATTGGGGTTTTAGCTTCTCGTTAATTCCAGAATTAGACACAAGAATTGAACAAGCGTTAAGTAGATTTAATCCATTGGGAAGTCTTGGAATTCAGGATGTCAGATTTGATTTCCCGCTTTATGTAAGTCATCCACCAGCTGGAGAGAAGAAATTTGAATTTCGATGGTTAATTGGATTTAGAAGCGAGTTATGATGAATGATATCTATTAAACTCAACATCTGTTTGTTCAAGCTTGCTCTGAGTTTAACAAAAAGTCGATGTTTGACAATTTCTTAATGTCACCCTGA
>Ga0123519_10005239_pt1 | contig 20740 bp, 11 predicted proteins | sample YelNatPaOPRAMG02_FD_87396 | JGI IMG/M metagenome (GOLD analysis project Ga0123519, IMG submission 87396) | Hot spring microbial communities from Yellowstone National Park - Yellowstone National Park OP-RAMG-02 (version 2) | ecosystem: Environmental > Aquatic > Thermal springs > Hot (42-90C) ...
ATATTTTTTTAATCAATTTATCTTTAAACGACTTAATCCTGATGGTAGTTATTTTGAAATAGATGGAGAACCATTATTAAGTTATTATGGTCCTGGACATGGTGATTTCATATATGCATTTAATAAAAGTGGACACCTTGATAAATTTATTAATTCTGGTGGAAAACATTTATGGTATTCAAATGTCGATAATCTCGGTGCCGTGATAGATGAACTTATTCTTGGATACCATGTTTCCGAAAACAGTGAAATGACAGTTGAAGTAGCACAGAAATATCAAGGTGATGCTGGTGGTGTCCCGGCCATTGTAAATAACAGAATACAATTAGTAGAAGGATTCGGATTTCCAGCCGAATTTGATCAAACAACAATACCTGTGTTCAATACAGCAACATATATTTTTCAAACTACTAGTTTAAAGAAAGAAGTTCAATTACCTTGGTATATTGTCAAAAAGAAAGTTAAAGGTAACGAAGTTATACAATTTGAACGATTAACAGGGGATCTATCTGTATTTTTAAGAAGTAATTATGTAATAATCGACAGAGAAGAAAGATTTTTTCCTATTAAAACACAACAGGATTTAGAAAATTTACGTGATAAACTTAAAAAAAAGTTTGGATGAATTAAGGAATTATAAAGAAACATTTTTAAACAGGAAAAAGGCATATTACGGAAAATCAGTAAATTTTTTTGTTGACGAAATAAAATTACCTAATGGTAATAAGTCAACAAGAGAGTATACAAAACATCCTGGTGCTGTTACAGTATTGCCTTTTTTAGATAGTAAAAGGATTGTACTTGTTAAACAGTACAGATATCCGGTTCATAAGTTAACTTATGAACTACCAGCAGGTAAATTAAAACAGAATGAAAATCCTGTTTCATGTGTCCGTAGAGAACTCATTGAAGAAACAGGGTTCCATGCAAAACATGTAAAAAAACTTATTTCTTATTGGCCTACACCTGCATTTTCTACAGAAGTAATACACATATATATAGCAGATACACTTGTACCTGTAAAAGGATCTCCTGATGATGATGAATTTATTGATAAAATAATTTTAACATTTGATTACGCATTTAATTTAATAAAAAGGGGTATAATCCGTGATTCAAAGACAATTATTGCTTTATTACTATACAAAATTAAAAAGGAAAGAATACTATGAATGAAACAATAAAAACAACTGACTCTGATTTAGAATTAGTAGAAAAACTTGTTAAAGCACGAAAATCAATTTTGGAACAGTTAAAAAAAATTATTGTTGGGCAAACACGTGTTATTGATGAACTACTTATTGCTCTTTTCGGCCGTGGACATTGTATGATAGTTGGTGTTCCAGGATTAGCAAAAACACTTCTCATTTCTGTATTATCACAGATACTTGATTTGGAATTCAAACGTATACAATTTACACCTGATTTAATGCCATCAGATATAACAGGAACAGAAATTATTGAAGAAATACAAGGAACAGGTAAAAGAAATTATAGGTTTATAAAAGGGCCTATATTTGCTAATATTATTCTTGCTGACGAAATAAATCGGACACCACCTAAAACACAGAGTGCATTATTACAAGCAATGCAGGAATATAAAGTGACTGTATCAGGACAAACATATCCTGTTCCATTACCTTTCTATGTGCTTGCAACACAGAACCCTATTGAACAAGAAGGAACATATCCGTTACCAGAAGCTCAACTTGATAGATTTTTTTTCCAGATTAATATTGATTATCCAACAGAACAAGAAGAGAAAACAATTGTTTTTCAGACAACAGGCGCTTATAATCCAGAATTAAAGAAGGTATTAAATTCACAAGATATACTGCAGTTACAAGAAATAGTACGTAAAACACCTGTTAGTGACAATGTAATTGATTATGCAGTAAAACTTGTCCGTGCAACGAGACCTAATGACCCTTCTGCGCCAGAATTTATTAGAAAGTGGATAAGTTGGGGTGCTGGACCCAGAGCAAGTCAAACACTTATTATTGCTGGTAAATCGAAATCAATATTAGATGGTAGATATACTGTTTCTATTGACGATATAAAAGAATTAGTATATCCAACTTTAAGACATAGATTGGTTCTGAATTATCATGCTGAAGCAGAAGGTATCACATCTGACCATGTTATAGAAAAATTATTAGCAAAAGTTTAAAATAATTTTATGGTATTTAAGTATATTGAACCATCAACTTTGCTTAAATTGAACAATATTTATATACGTGCAAAATATGTTGTTGATGGTTTTATATCTGGAATCCATTGTAGTCCTTATTATGGACATTCACTTGATTTTGTTCAACATAGAGAATACAGTCCTGGAGATGAACTGAAACATATTGATTGGAAAATATACGGTAGAACAGACAAATATTTTATCAAACAATATCAAGAAGAAACGAATTTACGTGCATACATTTTACTTGATATTTCAAAATCAATGATCTATAAATCTGAAATAGATAGTATTGATAAACTAACTTATGGTATCCATCTATCAGCTATTCTTGCATATATGTTATTACACCAAGATGATTCTGTTGGATTAGTAACTTTTGATAATGAAATTAAAAAAGTAGTTCCTTCAAAATCACAATTAAACCATTTTAATAATATCGTTGAAGTTTTAGAATCACTACAGCATGGTAATGATACAAATATTTCTAACATTGCCTATTCTTTTAGTAAGTATCTTAAACGGCGAGGATTAATAATACTTATTTCTGATTTATTTGACAACCCTACAGAACTATTAAAGACAATGAAAATATTGCGATATAAACATCATGATGTTATTGTGTTCCAGATTATAACAAGAACAGAAAAAGAATTCTTATTTGAAGGAACAACTATATTTGAAGACATTGAAGACAGTAACACTAAAATAAAGTGTGAACCCAATATAATAAAACAGGAATATCAAAAATTGTTTGAAAGATTTATTAATGAATATAAAATTGGTTTTCGTCAATCAGAAATTGATTACTGTTTACTTACAACAGATACTCCATTTGAAATCGGTTTAGGAACTTTTTTAAACATACGTAATAAACAATAAATGAATCTTACCTTCTTTAATCCGTTTTGGTTATGGGTTTTACCTTTAAGTTTATTTCCTGTTTTACTTCATCTTTTTTTTCAAAAAAAACCCAAAAAAATTATATTCAGTGACTTAAGATTCATTAAATTAGCTGTACTAAATGTTGTTCCAAGAAAACAATTACATAAATTACTACTATTAATATTGAGATGCTTAATTTTATTGCTATTAATTCTCACTTTAGCACGACCTATCGGTTTTATAGGATATTTTGGAGAAAGAAACGAGACACAAAAAATAATTATACTTGTTGATGTATCATATTCAATGCAATATATGGAATCAGGAATTTCAAGACTAACTAAACTCAAATCATTTTTAAAAAATATTGTTGATAAACTATTACCAACGGAAAGTGTTGAAAATATAAACAAACAGTTATGTATAGTTTTATTTTCTGATCATATTGAAAACAGAACAGCAAATTATTTCACTAATGATAAACAATATCTATTCAATTTTATAGACAATATAGAACCAAGTTATCATACAACTGATTTACTTAATGGACTTGCTTATTGTTATAAAATTTTTTCGGAGAATTCATTAAATAAAACAAAACGAACAATAATAATAATATCCGATATGTGTAAACATACTATAGATGAATACATAACCCAAAAAAACAATACAAGTAAATTTGATATAAAATCAATTATTCCTGAAATAGATAAAACAGTTAAATTAGTTTTCTTAACAATAAATACAGGGGAAAATGATAATACTTATATTGAAAAAGTAGAGTTAGAAAACCAAAAAATTATTACAGAAATAAAGAATTTCGAAAACAAGAGAATAAAATGGGAATTAACAATGTATAGCGAAGATATCCCTGTGCTAACTGACCTACTCGAGTTACCACCAAATAAATCAACCAAATATGAAACAAATTACACAATAAAACAAAAAAATATTGTGCCGGGTAACATCAAATTACAAGAAGATAATCTGCCTTCTGATAATAAATATTACTTTTTATTTGAACCACAACAAACAATATCTATACTTGCTGTAGATGGTGATCCTAAATTCGGTCAAAGTATTAATAGTGAAACATACTATCTTAGAACTGCTTTAACTGATAAAAATAATACAGGAAAATCTATATTTATAGTAAATACAGTGACTATTGATGAATTCAAATACACATCTATAAGAGAATATGATGTTATAATATTATCCAATGTAGACATAATAACACCAGAAAAAGCGGATGAACTTAAAGATTTTATTCATTCTGGGGACAAAAAAACATTAATAATCACAGTTGGTGATAAATTTAATCCTGATAATTATCCTAACTGGATAAGTGAAAATATTGGTTCTACTATAAAAGGAGAATTTAGAATAATAGAGATAGATAAAAAATTTATGTCAGATTATGATAAATTTGAAATCAATAAAATAATATTCAGACAAATTTTCAAATTATTTAATTTAACTGAAATAATTAAACTCAATTCAGGAACACCTCTAATGATTGAAAAGAATATTAATAATAATAAACTCATAATATTTGGGTCTTCTATTGATATGGATTGGACAAATTTTCCATCTAAACCATTATATCCATATTTTTTACGTTCTTTAATTAAATACAACTATATTCAGGCAAAAACTAATAAAACAATGTTAACAATAGGAGATCCTATTATTTACAATTATGATGAAAAAGTAGGAAAAACATATGCAACAATAATTGATCCAGATGGAATACAACATACTATAAATATAAGGAATTTATCGAATCAGATAGTATATAAGGATACAAATAAGCCAGGAATATATCAATTACAATTTAATAACAAGATAATATTATATGCTGTTAATTTAGATAGGACAAAAAATGAAAATGATTTAACAAAATTAAGTGACTCGCAACTAAAAGATTTTTTTTCTGGATTTCATATTTCAATACTTAATTTAAATAACAATTCTGAAACAGATATACTGAACATAATTGATGGCAAAGAACTAACGAACTATTTTATAATACTTGCATTATTCCTAATCAGTATTGAAGTTATTGTCTCAAAATTATAAATTTATGAATAAGATTGAATTAAGAATAATATTGATTTTATTTATCTTATTTGTCTCAATTATTTCATATTCAATTCAACAACGTGATAGATTTGTTTTTACTCAATTAAAATATGATGGCGATTGGAACCCATATCCTTATGTATATCAAGATATATACAGTTTTATCACACTAACAACAAGTATAAAAATGTTACCTGAACCGAGAATTGTTACACTAAAAGATAAACAGATTTTTTATTCACCATTTATAATTATGTTAAACAACGGAACATTTAACGGATTTAAAGAAGAAGAGCGAGAAATCTTACTACGATATCTTAATAATGGTGGAATATTATTTATAGAAGATTCTTCTGGTCAAAAAAATAGTAAATTTAATACTCAGATACGTAAAGAATTATCTATTCTTTATCCGGATAAAAAATTAACCAAAATAGAAAATAGTCATGCTATATATAAATCATTTTACCTTATCCAAAATGTTTCTGGCAGAAGGATAGTCAATAGCTATCTTGAAGGACTAGATATTTCAAATCGTACTGCTATAATATATTCTCAGAACGATATACTTGGCGCCTGGGCAAGAGACAAATTCGGAAATTATTTTTATGAATGTATACCTGGTGGAGACAAACAACGGTTTGATGCTCAGAAATTATTCATAAATATAATTATTTACTCTGTTACAGGCACATATAAAACAGATATTATTCATAAACCTTTTATTGACCAAAGATTAAATAGGTAAAAAATATGCTTTTGAGTATCCCTGGTATTCCTGAATTACTAATTTTTGTTTTTGCGTTAACCTGTATCATTTTTATATATAGAAACAGGAAAAGGGATATTTTATTCTCAATCAGAATTATTATAATATTTATTTTTATGTTAGTATTTATTCAGCCAACATTACTTGTATATGAAAAGAGAACTAAGCCCAATATAGCAATTCTTATTGATAGTTCATCAAGTATGAAATTTGGGAACAGGTTTGAGAAAATGAGAAATATAATTAATAAAAATTTATCCGAACTAAAAAAATATTTTTATGTTTCATTATATAATTTTTCATCAAATATAAATATGATTAATGAACAGAAATTATACAAAATGTATCCTGATGGTAATTTTACTGATATTGGTAATTCTTTGGAACAACTTAAACGGTCAGAAAAGAATAAAATTGATGCTATTGTCCTGTTTTCAGATGGACAACATAACACTACAACTGATATCAACAACATAATTCAAGGAATAAAAATACCTATATTCACAGTTTATCCTGATGAAGAAAAAAATATAACCGATATATCAATAGCAGATTTAAGGATAAGTGATTATGGTTACAAAAATATTCCTATTGAATTAAAAGTAATTATCAATACAATTGGAATTAAATATGGAGAAGAGATTACGGTTTTTTTAAAATATGATAATAACATAATCTCAACCCAAAAAACCAAAATTGGATCATTAACTAATGAAATTGAGTTTAAATTCATTCCAACAAAATTAGGATTACACACATATACTGTTGAGATACCACCTTATCCTGGTGAAGAGATAATAACAAACAATATACGGAAATTTAATATTGAAATAATAAAAGAGAAAACACGGATATTATTTATTTCAGGGCAACCTAGTTCAGAATACTTTTTTTTAAGATATTTTTTAAAATCTGATCCTTCGATTGAATTGGTCTCATTTATGATATTACGGAACCCAGAAAATATTGCAGTTGTTCCTGACGAACAACTGTCATTAATACCATTCCCCATAAACGAGATTTTTCTTAAGGATTTGTTTAATTATGATATTTTTGTATTAGAAAATTTTAATCCAGCCAGGTTTGGAATACACGACATTTATTTAGATAATATAGTACGATTTGTTAAAGAGAAAGGTGGTTCACTTCTGGTTATTGGCGGTGATAATAGTTTTGGAAAAGGTTATTACAAACCTTTAGAACAAATTCTACCGGTTATACTGGATAATCCAGAAGAAAAAATAGAAGAAGGTTTATTTACGCCACGAATATTGGATTATAACCATCCAATAACAGCATTAAATGAAAATATCAAACAAAATGAAAAAATATGGGCAGAATTACCACAACTTGATAGTTGTCATAGATTGAGACCCAAAAAAGGTGCAACAGTTCTTGCTGTTCATCCTTTTTCAAAAACAGAACAAGGTAATCTTGTAGTTATTTCATGTGCTGATTATGGTAAAGGAAGAACACTTGCAATAGGTACAAATACAACTTGGCGTTGGGCTCTTGGAGCTGGTGAAAAAAATATGTCTAGTGAATACTATTTTAAATTCTGGAAAAATGTATTCAACTGGTTGAGTCAATCAGCAGAAACAAAAAATTTTCGTATTTCAATTATACAAAAAAAATATTATGTTGGTGATGAAATGGAACTTAAATTAATTGTTCTTGATGACAAAATGAAGTCACATCAACCTGAATTGCATGTAATAGATCCTTATATGAAGAAACAAAAAATTACTGAACTTATTCCGATATCTAATGGTTGGATAACAAAATTTATTCCCAATAATACAGGTAAATATCTTTTTAATGCTAAACTAATTGACATTAACAAAATTATTGCAACTGATAGTCAAAATATCTTCGTTTCGGATGATATTACAACAGAAGACACAAATCTTAATATAAATAGACAACTAATGGAAAAAATTGCTTCCATAAATTCAGGTTTGTGTTTTAGTTTATCAGAATTTTCTGCTGAAAAAATTACAACCGCAGTCAGTAAAACTATTCATCCTGTTATTAAAACACAAATAAAACTAACAAATTTGCCTTATCTTTTTATAGCGATAATAATTTTGCTATGTATTGAATGGACAATTTCTCGTTTGAGAGGCCTATGGTAACTCTTTATCTGTTTTTTTATGAAAATAAAAGATTAAGAAAGCAAGAAAAATATAGAGGCCTGAATAAAAAAATCTTATTGTTGTTGACGGAAAAAACAACTGTGTAGAAAAAAGTGAGAACAATCCAATTCCTTCTATTAGTGAAAACTTCAAGTTATATATTATCATTAATGCGAACAACGATTGGGCTGCTGTTAACAAAATTTCTTCAATCTGGCGCATATCAAGTATCATTATAGATGGTTTTAAAGAAGAAATACTATAAATTAATGGTAACATACCAATAAGCAATGTCCATTGGTTTATCTTTGAAGAAATTAATGTTCTTATTCCTTCTCTTGGCATTAATTTAAGTGAAAATATAAGAACAACAATTATTTCTGGTGCTTCAGAAGCAAGTGGTGCTATCCACTGAACAAGTATAAATTTATCGATACCTGTTTTTTCACCTATACCGAGTAACCCTTCTGCAAACGGTTCAGCAGAGATATAAATACCATATCCAGCAAAAGCAAAAAAGAAAATAGTTAATATCAATCGTAATCTTGTTGGTAATTGCGATAATATTTTAACTGGACCTTCTTCAAGTTCAGGTTCTTTAATACCCAATTTTAATGCTTGAATAAAGTACCAACTAAATAAAGAAATTAAAATAATAGTATCAATTAAACTTATATTTCCTTTTATTGGTATAATAAATGAATATATAGTTGCAAGAAGTAAAGTTTTTATTTCTAATTTCTGTGTTTTATCCAACAATATTTGTTTTGAACCTGTTTTAAAAAAATAAAAAAACACAACTAAAGGCCATCCCAATCCGATAAGTAACCTATTCCCACCGGTCATATTTGCGGCTGCAAAAGCAACATATTCTGGTTTTTTTGCAGCTGTCCATGCAAAATACATATCAACTGTATATTCAGGTAATACAGCAATGAGTGCTAATAATATAAATGCTAACGATTGTGAAACATAAAATTGAGATAATTCTGCGGACCAAGATAAAATGAATGCTGAAGCAAATATACATAATCCGGATAAAATAGTAGAAAGAAACAATCCTGGATAAATCTCAAGCCAGAACAATAATATCCATTGAATAGAAAATAGAAAAATGACAACAAAAAGTAAAATATTTTTATAATTTTTAATTTTAGTATCCCCCTTCTTATTTAAAAATCTAACTATATTAATTTTAAGATATTATCTAAACTTTTTTTAATACCTATTACAGCATCCTCTTCTGCCTCATATTCTAAAGAAAAGTAACCATTATATCTATATTCTTTGAATATTTTCAAGCATTCTTTTAGATTAACATCACCTTCTCCTATTATACACGGCACAAATTCATTTCCAATTTTTTTATAATCTTTTAAATGCACAAGAACACATTTATCAATAAGTTTAGGTATTGCTTCAACAGGACTTTCTCCTACTAATAAAAAATTACCTATATCAATATTAAATCTCATATTTTCTGCTCTTATGCATAAGAAAAGGTCAAGTAATTGTTTATACTTAGCACATAATTTTCCGTGATTTTCCACTGCAAGAATAACATTTTTATTTTTTGCATAGTCACAAATTTCAAGAAAAGTATATATCAATAATCTTTTAACATCATCATAATCATTTATTTTTTCCTTTATATCACCAACAAACACACGAACTATATTAGTTCCAAGTTTATAAGCACAATCAATTGCATGTTTAACTTTATTAATTTGCTCTCTTCTTCTATTATCCTCAAACCATGCAAAATCATTACCTACAATATAACCAGAAAGTTTCAAATTATATTCATTTAACCATTTATTTACCATATACAATTCTTTTTCCTCATTTTTCCAATAATAACCAAGTTCAACAGCAGAAAAATGTCCTAACTCTGCTACAAATTTAATAAAACCTTTAACATCAATTTTCTGTTGTTGAAAATACTGTTTCATACTATAAATTGTCATGCTTAATTTCATCTTTGGTCTCCATGTCTCTATTGTTCAGTAAATTAGTATTTTTATTCAATTTCATTTTACACTGGTAAAGTAAACATAAATGAACTACCTTTTCCTGGTTCGCTTTCAACCCATATCTTACCATTATGTAATTCCACAGCCATTTTACAGAAAGTTAATCCGAGCCCAGTACCAGTACGTAACCTAGCACGTTTTCTTTCAACCTGAACAAATTTTTCAAATATTTTATCTTTATATTCTTCTGGAATTCCTACACCATTATCAGAGACAGAAACCTTAATTTTGTCATCAGCAATTTTATTAATTTTAAACCATATTTTACCACAGGATGTGGTATGGTGTAGCGCATTTGTTAACAAATTATTTATAACACGAATAATCAATTCTTTGTCAACATTCAATATTGGTAGGTCTTGATCAAACTCAACTATTAATTCTTTGTCTTCAGATTTTGTTAATAAACTAAATTGTTCAATAGTTTCTTTAAAAAGTTTCTCACATTGTATTTGTTCTAATTTAGGTTGTAATTTACCTTCTTCCATTCTTGATATATCAACCAGATTTTGAATTAATGTAAGTAGATTATTAGCAGAATTTTTTATTATCGTAATTATTTGGTTATACTCATCACTACCTTGATTACATTTAACAAGGTAATCTATTCCTCCTGTTATACCGCTCAATGGACTTTTCATATCGTGAATAATCATTGAGATTAGGTCTTGACGTAATTCTTCAAGTTGCTTCAATGATTCGACCATAGAATTAAATGTCATTGCTAATTCTTCAATTTCGTCACCAGATTTTATATCTATTTTTATATCAAATTTCCCTTTAGAAATATAATTTACTGCTTGTCTAAGTTTATTTAATGGATTAAGAAGATTATTAACCAATCTGAATCCTAAGATAGAAAAAATAACGACAAAACACAATGATAAAATTACAGTTTGAAAAATCATTTTATTTATCGGACTGAATACTTCATTAGTAGGTATTTGAGTAACAACAGCCCATTTTAGTTTCGGAATAGAAGCATATACAGAAACAACTTTTACTCCTGATTCATCATTGTATATTCTCCAGTTTCTAATTTTCTTTTTATTTATAAAATCATTTACTATTGCTAAATTTGAGAAATCAGTATGTGCTAAAACGCGTGCTGGTTCAGGATGTGCGATTAATCTGCCAGTAGTATCAACAATAAAAACATATCCTTGAAACCCAATTTTTGTCTCAGAAATAATATTCCACATTTCAATTAAACTAATTTTTGCTATAATAACAGTTTTTTCTTTTGCAACAGATATAATCAAATATGGTATTCTACCAGGTGTAAAACCTATCTGATGACTTATAAAAGAGCCATAACGAATCGCATTAATAAATTCTTCCCTCTTTTTTCTATTAATCAATTTATTTGATATTATCTGTTTATTATCTATTGAATCTATTTTAATTAATTCATTACCATTATTATCAACCAATATGAGTTCAAGTATGTTTTTATTTGTTCTCATAACATTTTTAAAAAGGATAGTCAATTCATTTTTTGTTTGTTGTTTACTTATCTCAATAATATTTTCCAATAACTTCATACTAGAATCAACGGCAATAAAAACACGGTTGGAAACTCTATTAGCGATTTCTATTTGTTGTTGAAGTATAGATTTATATAAAGAATTGTATCCTATTGAAATAATAACGCTTGTTATTATTATCACAGGACAGAAAAGAACTAGTCCTAACAATAATAATATCTTATTTCTTAACGACTTTTTTTTCATAAATATTTTTTACATAACAATATTTATTTTCTTTCCACATTTTCTGCAACTACCATCTTTCAAATTTCCTGTTATTTCAGCAGTGTATCCAATTCTATCAACCAATACGGAATTACATACAGGGCAATAGGTTCTATTATATTCTTTTTCCCATACATTACCTAAATAAACATATTTTAATTTTTTTGCTGCTATTTGCTGAGCACGTTCTAAAGTTGTAAGCGAAGTAGCATTTTCTGACATCTTATAATTAGGATAATAACGTGAAAAATGTAATGGTATTTCTGAATTAAGTTGTGATAACCAATCAGTAAATTCTTGTATTTCTGTCATAGAATCATTATATTTTGGTATAACTAAATATGTTATTTCAATATGTTTCTGCTCACGAACAAGAAATTCGACTGTTTTTAAAACGGGTTCCAGTTTCGCTGAACATATTTTGGTATAAAATTCATTGTTGAATGCTTTTACATCAATATTTGCTGCATCAATAAACGTAACCAATTCCATCAATGGCGTCTCGTTAATATAACCATTACTAACAAAAATATTTTTAAGTCCATTTTTTCTAAATAACTCTGCTGTTTCAAGTATCCATTCATAATTAATAAATGGCTCATTATATGTATATGCTATACCAATAGAATTATGTTTTTTTGCTAATTTTAAGGCATCATCGGATGAAAGATTTATTAGTGGTAAACGCTCATCGTAATCCGCTTGTGAAATTTCCCAGTTTTGGCAGTTTAAACATCTGAAATTACACCCAATTGTTCCTACTGATAAGATATCTGTTCCAGGATAGAAATGGTATAAAGGTTTTTTTTCTATCGGGTCAAGATTTATTGAAGTAAACTGTCCATAAACTAAACTAACCAATTTCCCATCAATATTCTTTCTTATACGACATAATCCTGTTTTATCAGGCAAAAGTCTACATTTATGCGGACATAATTCACATTGGACTATTTTCTTCTCTGCATCAAATACAGAATAATACATTGCTTCCTTCATAAAAAATATCCTTTATTTATTGTATCATTATCATTATACCAAATTGATGTAAGTATTTTATAATATAAGAACCTTTTTTTCAAATTTTTATTGACAAAAATCAACTTTTCTGTTATAATTATTATAGAAGATGAAACAACTATATTTTGTTTTGTTGTTTATTTTATTATTAGGAAAAATAATTTTTGCCCAAGATACAATTCCACCGGCTTTTATTACTAACTTATTAGCACAGCCAGGATCTTCAGTAAATCATGAAGGAGAAATACAATTATCATGGTCTTCTCCTGGTGATGATGGTTGGACAGGACAATTGACAACAGGAAGTAAGTTCAGAATACAATATACTTCAACTTTACCTGTTATATGGTCAACAGCAAATGCACAAATTGTTATTTCGGCAGAAGGATATAATCCTGCACAAACAGTTATTTATTCAATTACAGGACTTATAAATGGAGTAACATATTATTTCAGGGTATGGACAAATGATGATGTTGGTAATTATAGTGAAATATCTAATGCTACAACAACCTGGGCACAAACAGATACTTATCCACCTGCAACAATAAATTCGTTGGTCGCTGATAGACTACGATGTAATGAAGGTGAAATAAGATTAGTATGGACTACACCTGGTGATAACTGGAATTATGGTAATATTGTAAATGGAACATATTGGATAAAATATACAGTATCACCTACAGATACTTTTGAAACAGCACCTTATTCTATTATATTCAATAATATTAACATATCACCATTTAATACAGATTCCAGGAAAATTAATGGACTTATCAGTGGAACAACTTATTTTTTCTGGATAAAAACGAAAGATGAGACCCCTTCAAACTGGTCATCTGAATCAAATAAAGCATTTGCATGGGCACAAACTGATGTTACAGCACCTAAACAAATAACTAATCTAAATGCAACTTGGGGTCCAAAAAATGGTGAAATAATACTTAATTGGACTGCACCTGGTGACGATGGTTCAATAGGAACAGCAGTCAGTTACACTATAAAATACAGCACTAATTCATATCCACAGGAATATAGTGATAATTTTGAAAATGAAGATATAACTGGTTGGCAAACAGGTGGTTCTGCAAACTGGATTATTGATACTAATGAATCACATGCAGGTTTTGTTTCAGCAAAATCGGGACCGATTGGAGATAATCAATTCACATATATAAAAAAGACAGTAACAGGTCCTTTTAAATTAAGTTGGTGGTGGAAAGTTAGTTCAGAATTAAATCAAGATGTTTTAGAATTTTACTTTGACAATATACCAATTTATTCTATCTCAGGTGAAGTAAACTGGAAGCAAGATTTTTATGATATACCTGCTGGTATCCATACAATAGAATGGAGATACACAAAAGATATAAATGGTTCATCTGGTTCTGATGCTGGTTGGATTGATGATATTTCACCGGGGGCAGATGACTGGTGGAACAATGCAACTATATGGAAAACAGACCGTCCTGTTGGTGGTTCTTCCGGCTATAATGAAACAGAAACAATTAATGGTCTGAATTCGTCAACAAAATACTATTTTTCTATAATCACGAAAGATGAAAAAAATAACTGGTCTGATTACTCTAATTTAGCAACTATAGTTACAAAAGAAGATACTGTTTCACCAGGACCAGTTACTAATTTAGTTGCAATTACTGGTCCGAGTGATTACGAAATTACATTGAATTGGACTTCACCTGGTGATAATGGTCAAGAAGGTATTCTTCCATACGGCTCTAAATATAAAATCCAATATTCAGAAAATTATCTTGAATCCTGGAATATAAATAATGCACAAATAACAATTTCAACATCTAATGTTGCACCTGGTAGTAGCCAGACATATATTATAACTGGACTAAAAGGTTTAACTACATATTACTTCAGATTATGGACATTAGATGAATCTCAGAACCAGTCACCAATTTCTAATGGGGCAACAACTTGGGCACAAACATATATACCACCAGCACCAGTGACCGACTTATATGCTACTCAAGGTATATATGAAACTGAAGTAAAATTGTCATGGATATCACCTGGAGATGATGGAAAAACTGGAATATTGAAACCAAATTCAAAATTTAAAATTCAATATTCATTATCTGGGAATGAATTATGGAATATAGATAATTCTCAAATCACTATCTCTACTTATAACATTTCTCCGGGTAGTTTACAAACATATATAATAACAGGTCTTACACCCACATTAACATATTATTTCAGGTTATGGACACTGGATGAATATAATAATTGTTCATCAATTTCTAATGGAGCAACAACTTGGGCTCAAATAGATTCTATTCCTCCTAATCCTGTAACAGACCTAACTGCTGACAGAATAGATTGTGTTGAAGGTCAAATAAGATTAACTTGGACCACCCCTGGAGATAATGGTTCTGTAGGTGTATTATTACCTGGTTCTAAGTTCAAAATACAGTATTCAAGTTGGACCGGTGTTACTTGGTCAATATACTCTACTCAGAAAACAATTCTTTTATCTGACCCTGCGAATCCTGGTGAAAAAAAGATGACTTATATTTTTGGATTAAATCCAAAAGTAACATATTATTTCTGTTTATGGACATCAGATGAAGGTGATAGGTGGAGCAGTGAGTCCAATAAACCATCAACATGGGCACAAATTGATGTTAATCCACCAGGAAGAATTACAACACTTATTGCTACTCCGGGAAATAGTGAAGGTAAAATTAACTTAAACTGGATAGCACCGGGAGATAATGGTTATAGTGGACGCGCAAATTTTTATGAGATACGTTACAGTACAGCATATCTCACTACAGAACAAGTAAATGATTTCGAAGAAGGAAATTTAGGAACCTGGCAAACAGGTGGCAATAAAAATTGGTTTATTGACAATACTGGACATAACAGTAACTACTCGGCACGTTCTGGAAAAATATCAGATGGGGAATATTCATGGATAGGAATAACTGTAACAGGACCTATGTTACTTAGTTGGTGGTGGAAAGTTAGTTCAGAAAAAGATTATGATAAATTATGTTTTTATATTGACCGTAACTCTAATGAACCACCATATTCTGATGACCCTCGGGTAATATACAGTATTTCAGGTGAAACAAACTGGGAACAAAAAGAATATTATGTCAGTGAAGGAACACATACTATTGAATGGTGTTATGTAAAAGACCATGATATTTCAAAAGGAGAAGATTCTGGTTGGATTGATGATATACCAGCAGGAGTAGTTAATTGGTGGAATAACGCAACAGTATGGAAAAACAATCTGCCTGTGAGTGGTGATTTTGGAACACAGGAATCAGAAACAATAACAGGACTTATCAGTGGAACAACATATTATATATGCATAAAGACATGTGATGAATTATATAACTGGTCAATGTATTCAAATACAGGAAAAACATATGCTCAAGTTGATGTAACACCACCTGGTGCTATATCAGATTTAGTGGCATCAGTCAGTCCAAATGAAGGCGAAGTGGTTCTACAATGGACAGCACCAGGTGATGACGGTGAAAAAGGGACTGTATCCGGATATGAAATCAGAGTATCTTCTTATGATACTGTAACATCAGCAGGATGGACTGATGCACAATATATTAAAAATTACTGGACATCATTCTTGCCTTCAGGTAGCACTGAAACTCGCGCTATCAGTGGACTAAATTACGGAACAACATATTGGTTCGCTATAAAAGCGTATGATGAAATGTTTAATTATGGAATATGGAATTCTTCTAAGGATTACAGTGGAATAAATACACAATGTAAAGCATTCGTATTTTGTATCCCTCCTGCACCTGTTACCGATCTATATGGAATAACAGGTGACACTGATAACAGTGTATTACTGACTTGGACAGCAACAGGTAATAATGGATTAGTCGGTTCAATTTCTCACGGTTTATACTGTGTAAAATACACAACTAATTCTGCACAAACATGGGAAAATATTGAAAATTCAATAATTTGGCAAATGGAAAATACATATCCGGGTAAAAACGAAACAAAAATTATTGATGGTCTTAGTTCAGGGTTAACATATTATTTTTATTTAAAAATATCAGACGAAGGAAACGAGTATAATTTTAGTTCTGTCTCAAATAGAACAACAGCATGGGCACAATACTCAATACCACCTGATGCAATAACAGATTTATCTGCTTCACCTGGTAAATTAGCCGGCGAAATTGATTTGACATGGACTTCACCAGGCGATGATGGTTCTGTTGGCGATATCATTGATGGTAAATACTGGATAAAATATTCTTCTTACTCAACTGATACTTGGGATACAATGCCACAAGAAATTATATGGGTTATGAGCACAACACCTAAAACTATTACAAAAAAGACAATACAAGGATTAGAGTCAGGTAAAACATATTATTTTTATATCAAAACACAGGACGAAATTAACAATAACTGGTCACAGATTTCTAATAAAGCATCAGGAATAGCGCAGAATGACCTCGGACCACCTGCTACTATTAACAACCTATCGGCAACAACAGGTAGTACTGAAGGACAAATTGTTTTAAACTGGAATGCACCTGGTGACGATGGTTTGGAAGGAACAATAGTAACAGGTATGTATTGGATAAAGTATTCAAGATATGCAACTGCAACTTGGGATACTGCTGAATCTTCCTTTACTTATACAATAAGCAATGTTGCTCCGAACACACCACAAGAACGACTTATAGGAGGATTAATCGGCGGTGTTACTTATTATTTCTGGATACGGACACAAGATGAAATACCTGGAAACTGGTCCGGTATTTCTAACAGAGCATCTAACTGGGCACAAGTTGATGTAACACCACCTGCAACTATAAATAACTTATCTGCTGACCGAGAATGTACAGAAGGACAAATTAGATTAACTTGGACATCACCTGGTGATGATGAAATGTCAAATAATATTATCAATGGATTATATTATGTAAAATATACATCTAATCCAGCAGATACCTGGGATACAGCCCCCGGTTCTATTCAATGGCCTGTTTCAACAATTCCTAATACACCTCAATCATACATAGTTGGAGGACTTGAACCCAAAACGACTTACTATTTCTGGATAAAAACCAGAGATGAAACACCAAATAATTGGTCAGGAACATCTAATCGTGCATCAACCTGGGCACAAATTGATGTAACACCTCCAGGAATAATAAATAGTTTATCTGCTACTAAGACAACAGTTGAAGGAGAAATAATATTAACCTGGACAACAACAGGTGATGACGGTAATACTGGTAATATAACAACAGGTAAATACTGGATAAAATATTCTTCTATAGCAACAACTTCCTGGGATACAATGGGTTATGAGATTATATTGTCAACAAATGATATTATACCTGGGAGAAACGAAACATATACTTTTTCTAAACTCAATCCTGATACGACATATTATTTCCTAATAAAACTTGCAGATGAAATGACTAACTGGTCAAGCGAATCAAATAAAGCGAATGCATATCCTTTAGATATACCACCTAATCCACCAACTGGATTACGTGCTGTCGGTGCCGATAAGAAAATTACACTTATTTGGAACCGTAATACTGAGTATGATATAGATTATTATAGGATATACTGTGATTCCACGCCACCAGAAGATAACTATTTTCTCGTTGGAACAACAAATTCAATAATGTTTGTTCATACAGGATTAACTAACTCTATTACTTATTGGTATAAAATTACTGCTGTTGATACACCTCCTATTCCTCGCGAAAGCGATTTTTCAATCAGTATTTCAACAAAACCTATACCGCCACCCCCTCCAAAACCACAAAATTTTATTGGAATAGCACTATCATCAACAAGTATAAAATGGTCATGGATCGATGTCGATACAGAAGAAGGTTATTTAATATGTAATGAAAATAATGTTGCGGTATCTGATGTTCTTCCCATAAATAGTAATACTTTTATTGAAGAAAATCTATCTCCGAATACACAGTATACAAGATATGTGCGTGCATTTAATTTAGGCGGATATACAAATTCTGATTCAACAACAAAATCAACATTACCCAATAAACCATATAACCTAAAATGTTTAGGTAAAACAGTATCAAGTATAAATTTATCGTGGACACCAGGAGAAGGAGGTGCTTTTTGTTACGGAATAGAAAGGTCAACAGACGGTATAAATTATTCATTTATAGTTGAATGGATAGACACATATCGTGTTAATAATTTTATTGATGGTGTTTTAACTCCTCCATTATTAGAATATACAACATATTGGTATAGAGTTATTGCATATAATAGTGACGGTGATGCTTCAGAATTTAGTGAGCCGTTTGCTGTCAGAACATCAGGCGATTTAACAGAGCCAGTCCGTAACTTAATTGCTAAACCAATAGAAGGTAAAAAGATTGAATTGACTTGGATAAAATCAATTTCACCTAATGTAAAAGAATACAGGATTTACTTTTCATCAAGTAATATTGATTATAAAACACCGCAGGCTATTGTATCTTCATATACTCAAACTTGGGTTTCTAATCCATTGGAAGATAATACTCTATATAAATTTGTTATACGAGGTGTTAACACTAAAAATTATGAAGAGGAAAATTCTAATGAAATCGCATGCGAGTCAATGCAAACACTAAATAGAACCAAATCGATTATTAGTTTAATAACAAATGGACAACATATTTCCGGTAATAGAGTAACATTATCAGCAGAATTGATTTCAGGTAATAATATAAATATTAAAAGTATTAGTTTTAAATACAGACAAACTGGAACTGATATATGGAACGAAATAGGAACACCGGATACTGAATATCCATTTATAGTTTACTGGAATACAGATGAATTATTAGATAACACTAAATATCAGTTATGCTGTGTCGTAACAGATATCAATAATAATGTTGATTTATTACCGTCATATATAACTGTAACTATTGATAAAATGGAGCCTGAAATTGAGGAAAAGATTGTTAATCAAGAACTTATTAAAAAACAAAAAATATATAATGATTCTGACAATATTATCTATGCTGGACATAATATAAGTGATAAACTAACTAAACTCATATTACCTAAAAATTCATTGAATGTAGAAATCGCTTCTGTTACAATAGTCGTTAATCCAAATAATATATATGGACACCAAAAAGAATTAGCACCTGTAGACGAATATCGCGAGATAATACTTTCTAACGGTCAAACTTATTTAAATAATAATATTATGGCAACAATATCTATACCATATACAGATAATGATAATAACGGATTTATTGATAATAAAACTGGCATTAGAGTAAGCAATATTCGAGTCTACAGATACAACAAATTAGTTAATTTATGGGAAAAAGAACCGTCAAGTAATTCGTCACCAGATATAGTAAATAAAATATGTACTATTACAACAAATGAGTTATCATTATTTGGACTGTTTGCTTCGGTATCATACGATTTAAGTTCTGTTCATGTATACCCTAATCCTTTTAAACCCAATAGTGGATTAAATCATACAAATATAAATTTCATTGATATTCCTGACTGGGTAAGAATACGGATACTTAATTTAGCAGGTGATGTAGTATTCGATAAAGAAATTTCTGCAACAGGCGGTTCTTATGCTTGGGATGCAAAAAATAATAATGGTGAAGATTTAGCAAGTGGGATATACATATATTATATCATAAGTAAACAAGATAATAAAAAAGGTAAACTTGCTATCATAAGATAAATTTTTAATAGTTTTAGGATTAAAAAATGGTTAAAGTCCTCATAATTATAATATTAGTTACTCAAATATTTTCACCAGCAATAATTACAGGAATTGATTCTAAATCAGGAACAGCCGCTCTCAGTTTCCTTAAAAT
>Ga0123519_10005245_pt1 | contig 20732 bp, 17 predicted proteins | sample YelNatPaOPRAMG02_FD_87396 | JGI IMG/M metagenome (GOLD analysis project Ga0123519, IMG submission 87396) | Hot spring microbial communities from Yellowstone National Park - Yellowstone National Park OP-RAMG-02 (version 2) | ecosystem: Environmental > Aquatic > Thermal springs > Hot (42-90C) ...
ACCCCTGCAATTGGCGGGCTACGACGTGGACAAACTCCCCATGGCCGCAGCCTGCAGCGGCTGGGCCATCGCCCCGCCTTCCCGGCTGCCACAGGAGGCTGTCCCCAGTGTGTGACGCTATCGCTCCAGCCGGCGTGGGCGCTTGCACCGCATGGTATAATGGAGTGGGGCTGCTCCGCCGGGGCCCACCATCTGCACATTCCCAACCGTCAGTATGGCGCCGAGCAGAAGTTATGTCCGCTTTGCCCCTTGGCACCCGCTTCTGTGTGTGCTATAATCCATGGCATCATTCTGCCCGCGTCTGCGGCATGGAGTTGTTTCTGGATGCTGAAAACCCTGCTGAGCAAGCTCGTAGGTGACCCCAACGAAAAGGAGATCGCGCGCCTGCAGCCGCTCGTCCAGGCCATCAACAGCCTGGAGCCGGAAATGCAAAAGCGCTCGGCCGAAGAGTTCCGAGAGCTCACGGCATCGTTCCGCGCGCGTATCGCCGACGAGACGGCCGAGGCCCGCGAAAAGCTGGCCAACGCCCGCCGCGAGCGCCAGCGTACCCTCGACGTGCAGGAGCGCAACCGCCTCGACCTCGAGATCGAGGCGCTCGAAAAGGCCCTGGCCGAACAGGAAGAGCGCATCCTCGAAGAGATTCTGCCCCAGGCCTTTGCCGCCGTGCGCGAGGCCGCCCGGCGCACCATCGGCCTGCGCCACTTTGACGTACAGTTGATCGGCGGCATCGTACTCCACCGGGGCAGAGTCGCCGAGATGAAGACCGGCGAAGGCAAGACCCTGGTCGCTACCCTGCCGCTCTACCTCAACGCCCTGGCCGGCCACGGCGCCCACCTGGTCACGCCCAACGACTATCTGTCGAAGATGGGCGTGCAGTGGATGGGCCCCATCTACCACTACCTGGGCCTGACAGTGGGCGTGATCCAGTCGGCAGCGGCCAACCCCGACCTGGGCTCCTTCGTCTACGACCCCGCCTACCAGGCCGCCGATGACCGCTACCACCACCTGCGGCCGGTGCCGCGGGCCGAAGCCTACAAGGCCGATATCACCTACGGCACCAACAACGAGTTCGGCTTCGACTACCTGCGCGATAACATGGTGTGGGACCTGAGCCAGTGCGTGCAGCGTGAGCTGCACTATGCCATCGTCGACGAGGTGGATAACATCCTCATCGACGAGGCGCGCACACCGCTCATCATCTCGGGGCCGGCGGAGGAGTCGGCTGCCGAGTACCAGCGCTTTGCCCGCCTGGTAGAGCACCTGCAGGAAGAGGAAGACTATACCGTCGACGAGAAGATGCGCGCCGTCTCGCTGACCGACCAGGGCGTGGAAAAGATCGAGCGCGCCCTCGGCATCGACAACATCTACTCGCCCGAGCATTACACCCTCACCTCGTACCTGGAGAACGCGCTCAAGGCAAAGGTCCTCTTCAAGCGAGACCGCGATTACATCGTCAAGGACAACCGCGAGGTCATCATCGTCGACGAGTTCACCGGCCGGCTGATGTTTGGCCGGCGCTACTCGGAGGGCCTGCACCAGGCGATCGAAGCCAAGGAGGGGGTGCCCGTCCAGCGCGAGAGCCTCACCCTGGCGACCATCACCTTCCAGAACTACTTCCGCATGTACCGCAAACTGGCCGGTATGACCGGCACGGCGGCCACCGAGGCGGAAGAGTTCAGCAAGATCTACAACCTCGACGTGGTCGTCATCCCGACCCACCGGCCGATGATCCGCATCGACCACCCCGATCAGGTCTACAAGACCGAGGCGGCCAAGTTCCGCGCCGTCGTGGCCGAGATCGAGGAGCTGCATCGTGCCGGCCGGCCCGTCTTGGTCGGCACCACGTCGATCGAAAAGTCCGAGACCCTGGCCGCCATGCTCAAACGCCGGGGCATCGACCCGCAGGTGTTGAACGCCAAGCAGCACGAGCGAGAGGCCGCCATCATCGCCCAGGCCGGGCGTTCCGGCGCCGTCACCATCGCCACCAACATGGCCGGCCGTGGCGTCGACATCCTGTTGGGCGGCAACCCCGAGGGCATCGCACGCGACAACCTGCGCCGCCAGGGTGTCGACCTGGCGACCGTCGCCCCCGAAGCGTGGGACGAGGCGCTGGCGCAGGCCAAGAAGGAATGCGAAGCCGACCACACCAGGGTCGTTGCGCTGGGCGGCCTGCACATCATCGGCACCGAGCGCCACGAGGCGCGCCGCATCGACAACCAGTTGCGCGGCCGCGCCGGGCGCCAGGGCGACCCGGGTTCCTCCCGCTTCTACGTCTCGCTCGAAGACGATCTGATGCGCCGCTTCGGCGGCCAGTCGATTGCCGGCATCATGGAGCGGCTGGGCGTCGAGGAAGAGGTGCCCATCGAGCACAGCCTGGTCAACAAGGCCATCGAGAACGCCCAGGTCAAGGTCGAAGGCTACAACTTTGACCTGCGCAAGCACGTCCTCGAATACGACGACGTGGTGAACCAGCAGCGCGAGCTGATCTACGAGCAGCGCCGCCTGACGATGAGCGAGGAGAACCTCAAGCCCATCGTCTTGGAGATGGTGCACGAACAGGTCGATCTCCTCCTGGGGCAGTACCTGGCCGACGAGCACCCCGACGAGTGGGACCTGAATGGCCTCTACGCCGCTGTGCGCACCTTCTTCCCGCTGCCCGGCACGCAGAACCCGTCGACCTGGAGCAAGCTTTCGCGCGACGAGATCTCCGAGGCGCTGCACCGGGCTGCTGAGCAGGCCTACGAGCAGAAGGAGGCCGCCCTCGGAGCGCCGATGATGCGCCAGCTCGAGCGGCTGCTGATGCTGCACACGGTCGATAGCCTGTGGGTGCGCCATCTGACCGCCCTCGACGAGCTGCGTGAGGGCATCGGCCTGCGCGCCTACGGCCAGCGCGACCCGCTGGTCGAGTACAAGCGCGAGGCCCACGAGGCCTTTGCCGAGCTGACCGACAACATCCGGCGCGGGGTGGCCTACGGCATCTTCCGCGCCGAGCTCACGCGCGCCGAGGCCCCGCGCCGGCGCGAGATGCACACCAACGCGCCCTCTGAAGCCCCGGCGCCGCGCCGTACGGCCGCCCGGGTGGGCCGCAACGACCCCTGCCCCTGTGGCAGCGGTCGCAAGTACAAGAACTGCTGTATGCGCAAAGAAGGCCAGGGCCAGGCCGAAGCGGCCGGAAAACCGGCCCCCGTGGCGGCTGCCGCCGGCGCCCCACCTGCCCCAGCCCACGGCCACAAGCACGGCAACAAGCATCGAAAGTGATCCGGGCTGCAGGGCCTCCTGCTGGCCAGCGAGAGGCCCCCAGCCCGCCCGAGCCACCATGGCCCCGTAGGAGCGTCAGGGAGGACGACACCACAATGACCCGCATCTCCAACTTTGCTGCGCTCTTGCAGGCTGCCCGCGAGGCAGGCCCCAAGACCATCGCCATCGCCGCTGCCCACGAGAAAGAAGTGCTCCAGGCGGCCTGCGCCGCCGAAGCCGAGGGAATCGCCAACTTTATCCTGGTCGGCGACCGTGCCAGCATCCTCTCGCTCGCCAAATGCGCCGGGCTCGACCTGAGCCGCATGGAGATCATCGACCAGCCCGATGCCAAGCAGGCTGCTGCCACCGTCATGTCGCTGGTGCGGGAGGGCAGGGCCCAGTTTGCCATGAAGGGCCGCATCGAGACCGGCGACTTTTTGCGCGCCGCCCTCGACCGCGAGACCGGCCTCCGCACCGGCCGCCTGCTCAGCCATGTGGGGATCTTTGAGATCGCCGGCTTTGACCGCCTCATCTTTGTCACCGACGCCGGCGTGGTCGTGGCCCCCGATATCGTGCAAAAGGTCGAGATCGTGCAGAACGCCATCGACGTGGCCCACGCCCTCGGCATCGAGCAGCCCAAGGTGGCCATCCTGGCCGCGACCGAGATGGTCAACCCCAAGATCCCGACCACTCTCGACGCCGCCAACCTGGCCAAGATGGCCGACCGCGGCCAGATCCGCGGTGGCATCGTCGATGGGCCGCTGGCCCTCGACAACGCCATCTCCGACGAGTCTTCGTCCATCAAGGGCATTCACTCGCCCGTGGCGGGCCAGGCCGACATCCTGGTCACGCCCGACATCGAGGCCGGCAACATGCTGGCCAAAGCGATCACCTATTTTGCCCGGGGCCGCATGGCCGGCGTAGTCGTCGGCGCACAATCGCCCCTGATCGTGGCCTCGCGTTCGGACCCTCACGAGACCAAACTGATGTCGATTGCGCTTGGCGTAGTCCTGGCCTCCAGAGCCGGTTAAATACTCGCCACAGTGCAGGCGTGGCCTGTACTTTGGTGGGAGGGCGGCACTTCGTGTGCCCTCCCAGCGCATGCCGGTGGAGCGGCACGGGCGTTGCGCCCACCGGCCCATAGAACCGGAGGGTTCAACCATGGTCGAGATCCTCAACGACGAGGACCGCGCGGAAGGAGGTGGCCAGTGATCGAGATCCGCATCCATGGCCGCGGCGGCCAAGGCGCAGTGATTGCGTCGAAGGTTCTCGCCTCGGCCGTCTTCCGCGAGGGCAAGCACGTCCAGTCCTTCCCTTCCTTCGGTGTCGAACGCAGAGGGGCCCCGGTCACCGCCTTCACGCGCATCGATGACAAGCCCATCCGCCTTCGCTGCCAGATTTACGAGCCGGACCATCTGGTCGTCCTCGATCCTACCCTTCTCAAAGCCGTCGATGTGACCACAGGGCTCAAGCCCGGCGGCTGGATCATCATCAACAGCTCCAAGACACCTGCCAGCTTTGACCTGCCCGCCTGCTACCGGGTGGCCACCGTCGATGCCAGTGCCATCGCCATCCGCCACAGGCTGGGCCCGGCCAACGCTCCCATCGTCAACACCGCCATCCTCGGCGCCTTTGCCCGGGTCACGGGGCTGGTCAGCATCCAGGCCATCGTGGAGGCCGTGCGTGAGGGCGTGCCGGTGAAGCAGGAGGACAACGTCGTTGCCACGCAGGAGGCCTACGATGAAGTCCAAGCATAGCATGCCCAAACCGGCCGCGCCCGATGCACCGATTACCTTCGCCTCGCTGGCCGAGATGCCGCCCTTGCCCGTCTCGCTGGGCTCGACCCTCAACAACAAGACGGGCACCTGGCGCTACATCCGGCCGTTCTACGAAGACAGAACCCCGCCCTGCAGCTACGCCTGCCCGGCCGGGAACGACGTCGTCCACTACATCGGCGCACTGCGCGACGGCGACCCCGAGGCGGCCTGGCGCATCCTGGTGGCAGAGAACCCGCTGCCTGGGGTGTGCGGGCGAGTTTGCCCCCACCCCTGCGAGCGGGAGTGCAACCGCCGCGAGTTTGGGGGTGCCATTGCCATCCACGCCCTCGAGCGCTTCCTTGCCGATGAGGCCGCGGCCCACGGTTGGACCATCGGGGCCGGCCCCGCGCGCCGCCCCGAGCGCATCGCCATCGTCGGCTCCGGCCCGGCCGGCCTCTCTTGCGCCTACCACCTGGCCCGCCTGGGCTACGAGCCGACCGTCTACGAGGCCGAGAGCCAGCCGGGCGGCCTGCTGCGCTACGGCATCCCCGCCTACCGCCTGCCCAAGGACGTGCTCGACCGCGAGATTGCCGCCATCGAGCGCCTGGGCGTGCGCTTTGCCCTCAACCGGCGGCTGGGCGACAACCTGGCCTGGCCCGAGCTGGCAGCGGCCGACGCGGTGTTCCTGGCCACGGGCCAGGGCGCCAGCCGGCCCCTGCAGGTGCCTGGCGAAGGCGCGGCGGGGGTGATCGCCGGGCTCGACTTTTTGCGGCGCGTCGCCACGGGCAAGAGCTTGGGCACAGTCGCGGGGTCCAAAGCCATCGTCATCGGCGGCGGCAATACCGCCATCGACGCCGCGCGCACCGCCCTGCGCCTGGGCGCCTCGGTGACCGTGGTCTACCGCCGCACCGAGGCCGAGATGCCGGCCATCGCCGGCGAGGTGGCAGAGGCACGCGCCGAGGGCGTGGCCTTCCGCTTCCTGGCCGCGCCGGCTCAGGTGCTCGCCGAGGGCGGCCAGGTGCGCAGCGTGCGCTTCCAGGAGATGCGCCTGGGCGCCCCCGATGCCTCGGGGCGGGCCCGCCCCGAACCCGTGCCCGGCCACGAGTTCATCCTTCCCGCCGATTGGGTCATCGTGGCCGCCGGCCAGGAGCTTGACCCCGCGCCCCTGCAGGGCGCGGGCATCCCCGTCGAGCATGGCCGCATCCGGGCCGGCGAGGCGGCAGAGACCGGCGTAGCCAGGGTCTTTGCCGGCGGCGATGCCGCCACCGGCGAGGGCACGGTGGCCCAGGCCATCGGGTCGGGCAAGCGGGCAGCGCTGGCCATCGACCACTACCTGCGCACAGGCAGCACCGAGGGCCTGGTGCTCCCGCAGGGCAGAGCCGCGCATGCCACGCCGCGCAACGCCGCCGAGGCAGTGGTGCGCCCCGCCGACCTGAACGCCGACTATATCACCCCCGAGCCCGCGCCCGAGCTCGAGGCCTGGGCGCCGCCGCAGATGGTGGGCAACTTTGCCGAGGTCAACGCGGGCCTCGCTGGCCAGGCAGCCGCGCGCGAAGCGGCCCGCTGCATCAGTTGCGGCACCTGCATCTCGTGCGACACCTGCCTGATCTTCTGCCCCGATGTGGCCATCGCCCATGCGGAGGGTGGCCGCTATGCCATCGCCTACGACTATTGCAAGGGCTGCGGCATCTGCGCCACCGAGTGCCCGAGGTCGGCCCTGCACATGGAGGAGGAGGGCCAATGAAAAAGGTGATCATGGGCAACCACGCCGTGTCTTACGGCGTGAGGCTGGCGCGCGCCGAGGTCATCTCGGCCTACCCCATCACCCCGCAGACGCAGATCGTCGAGATGCTCTCCGAGTTCTGCTCCGATGGCTCGCTCAACGCGCGCTTTATCAAGGTCGAGTCCGAGCATTCGGCCATGGCGGCGGTGGTCGGCGCCTCATCGGTGGGGGCGCGCGCCTTCACCGCCACCTCGTCGCAGGGCCTGCTCCTCATGCACGAGATGCTCCACTGGGCGGCCGGCGCCCGGCTCCCCATCGTCCTGGCCAACGTCAACCGCGCCGTGGGGCCCGGCTGGAACGTGTGGACCGACCAGAGCGACTCCCTTTCCCAGCGCGACACCGGCTGGCTGCAGATCTACTGCGAGTCGAACCAGGAAGCTCTCGACACGGTCATCCAGGCCTTCAAGATCGCCGAAACGGTGCGCCTGCCGGTGATGATGGTGCTCGATGCCTTTATCCTGTCGCACACCGAGGAGCCGGTCGACGTGCCGGCGCAGGAACAGGTCGACGCCTTCCTGCCGCGCTACGAGACGGAGTGGCGCCTCGACCCCGACGACCCGCGCGCCTTCAACATGCTCGTGGCCCCCGAGCACTATATGGAGATGCGCCTGCAGATGCAGCAGGCGATGGACGAGGCCATGGGCGTGGTGGCGGCGGTCGACGAAGAGTTTGGGGCGCACTTCGGCCGCCGGTACGGGCTCGTCGAGCCGTATGCCATGGAGGGCGCAGAGACAGTGCTTCTTACCGCCGGAGCCACCACGAGCACGGCCCGCGTGGTGGTCGATGCCCTGCGCAGCGAGGGCCACAGGGTGGGCCTCGTGAAGCAGCGCCTCTTCCGGCCCTACCCGGCGGCAGAGCTGCGGCGGCTGCTGGGGCAGGCCAAGAAAGTGGGCGTCATCGACCGCAACATCTCGTACGGCCACGAGGGCATCTTTGCCAGCGAGCTCAAGGCGGCCCTCTACGACCTGCCCAGCCGGCCACAGGTGTTCGACTTTGTGGTGGGCCTGGGTGGCCGCGACGTCACCCCCGCCACCATCCGCGGCATCGCCGACTATGTGCTGGGCCACGATGCACCAGGCCTCGAACCGGTCTGGTGGGAGGTCAAACCATGAGCTACGCCATCCCCGAGCGTGAGTTGATGGATTCGGGCCACGTGGGCTGCCCGGGCTGCGGGGCCGCCCTGGCCATGCGGCTGGCCCTGAAGGCCGTAGGCGACGACGTGGTGGTGCTCATCGTGGCTTCCTGCTGGTCGATCATCGCGGGGCCCTTCCCCTACTCCTCACTGCGCGTGCCAACCCTGCACACCGCGTTCGAGACGGGGGGCTCGGCGGCCTCGGGCGTCAAGGCGGCCCTTGAGATGCGCGGCCGCCCCCACACTACGGTCATGACCTGGGCCGGCGACGGTGGCACCTTCGACATCGGCTTCCAGGCCCTCTCGGGCGCGGTGGAGCGCAACGAGGATTTCATCTACGTCTGCTACGACAACGAGGCCTACATGAACACCGGCATCCAACGTAGCTCGGCCACCCCGCTGGGCGCGTGGACCACCACGACCCCCGTCGGCACGCCCAAAGACACGCCCAAGAAGGACATGGTCGCCATCATGGCTGCCCATGGCATCCCCTACACGGCCACGGCCTCGGTGGCCTACCCCGAGGACCTGGTGCGCAAGCTGCAGAAGGCCCAAGGCATCCGTGGCTCCAAGTTCATCCATATCCTCGCGCCCTGCCCTTCGGGTTGGAAGTCGGAGCCAGCCGAGACGATCAAGATCTCGCGCCTGGCCGTTCAGAGCAAGATCTTTCCGCTGTACGAGGTGGAGGGTGGCCGCAAGTGGAGGATCACCGTCAGGCCGCCTGAGGTGCCGGTCATCGAGTACATGCGGCGCCAGGGCCGCTTCAGCCACCTGAGCAATGCCCAGATCGAGGCCATCCAGCACAATGTCGATGAGCATTGGGCAGAGCTCGTGGCCAAGGCCGAACAGTAATACCGCGGAGGTGTCGCAGCCTTGCGCATCGGCAACGTGCAAGTGTTCGCGGTCAGCGACGGATCGGCATGGGTCGACGGGGGGTCGATGTACGGCCTGGTGCCGCGGGTGCTCTGGGAGCGCTTCACCCCGGCCGACGCCCTGAACCGGGTGCCCATGGCCCTCACCTGCCTGCTCATCCGTTCCCATGGTAAGACCATTTTGGTGGACACGGGTTATGGGAGTAAACTGTCGGCCAAGCGGCAGGAGGTTCTGGCCCTGGAGCGGGGGCCTGGGCTTCCCGGCGCGCTGGCGGCCCTGGGCGTAGCCCCCGCCGACGTCGATGTGGTGATCAACACCCACCTGCACTCTGACCACTGCGGCGGCAACACGACCATCGTCGATGGCCGGCCGGTGCCCACCTACCCGCGGGCAGAATACTGGGTGCAACGCCTGGAGTGGGCCGATGCCCTCTTCCCCAACGAGCGCACCCGGGCCACCTACCTGCCCGAGAACCTGCGGCCCATCGAGCCCCAGCTCCGTTTGTTGGACGGCGATACGCGCGTAACCCCCGACGTACGCTGCGTCGTCACCCGGGGGCACACCCGTGCCCACCAGTCGGTCGTCATCGAATCGGGCGGAGAGACGGCCATTTACCTGGGCGACCTGGCGCCCTACACCGTGCACATCGAGCGCCTGGCCTGGATTGCGGCCAACGACGTGGAGCCGCTGGAGACCCTGGAGACCAAACGCAGCCTGCGGCGCCTGGCGCTGGAGAGGAATGCCCTGCTCCTCTTCGAGCACGATGCCCAGACCATAGCCGGCCGCCTCTACGAGGACAATGGCGAAGTCGCCCTGCAGCCGGTGGACCTCGCGTGAAGGAATGCGTGCCATAGGAGCGACGGAAGGATAGTCACACAGCGGCATGCAATGCAGCCCGGTCGGATAACGGGAGAATGGCCATGGAAAGCTCGGAACAGAAGGGTGGCTTCGGCACCATCGTGCTCGTGTTGCTGCTCGTTCTCGCCTTCATCGTGGGCACAGCCCTGTTTGCCTTCGTGGGCTACCAGTTCCTGAGCGGTGGCCAGCGAGACACGGCCAAGTCGCAGCAGCTCACCGCCACCGCCCTCGCGATGGCCCCCACAGCCACACCAACCGCGACCGTTGCACCTACCAGCACGCCCGTTCCCACGGTGCAGCCTCCGGCCACGGCGGTTCCCACGGCGGCGCCCGCTGTCGAAGCGACCGCCACCCGCGCCCCCACCGCCCGGCCCCAAGCGGGCAGCCACGACAACCTCCCCCAGACCGGGGTGGGCCCCGTAGCCTCCGCAGCCAGCGTGCTGCTGGCAGGCGCGGCCTTGGGCTCGCGTTGGTTGCGCCGCAGGTCCTGACGCCGGAACCGGAGCTCCTGTCGACGTTCGATACCGAGAGGGCGAGAGGCGAGGCGGGGGCAGGCAATGCCTGCCCCCGCCTCGCCTCTCGCCCTCCTGAGGCCCGCAGCTGACCGACAGCCGTGCCCGCAGCGTGTGGGTGCACCCAAGATGCGCCGGCGCCTGGGTTGCAGCCGGGCTTCTCGCTGGGCTGCCGCCCGGCCCCAGCCCAGGATGGGGGGTTTGGCGGGTTGGCCGGCGCGTCTGGCCGCCCCGGGGGCGGCCAGACGCGCCGGCCAACCCGCCAAACCCCCAAGGCCCTGCACCGGGACGGTGCGAAGCGTGAAGCCCGGTCGCCGGCGTGACGCTTCCGAGAGGCTGCTGGCTGCGAGCCCGCGGACGCATCTTGGATGCACCCCAACGCCGGGGCCTTTTCAAAGTCCTGTCATTGTCACCCCTTCGCTCTGCTCAGGGCAAGCCCTGAGCAGGTTCTGCAGGCTTCACAACCCGGTGAATGCTGGCCTGCGAAGGCTCCAGACCGCACATAACGCCGACTTCGAAGCGCTGCGCCATTGACAGCAACCGTGGCGCATGGTATAGTCATAGGCATTCCGCCGCGCCCATGTCTGCGGCGGTTACGTTTGTGTCTGCATCACGAGGTGGGCAGCGTAACCCACCGGGAGGGTACCCGCCATGGACGGGCGGATCGACGTCCATACGCACACCCTGCTCTCCGACGGCGAGCTCCTGCCCAGCGAGCTGTTGCGACGGGCCGCCTGCCTGGGGCATACGGCCCTGGGCATGGCCGACCACGTCGACGCCACGAACCTGGAGGATGTGATCGCAGCCCTGCGCCGCCTGGTGGCCGAGGAGGGCGGCGACTATGGCCTGCTGCCCCTGGTGGGCGTGGAGCTGACCCACGTGGCGCCGCGCTCCATCGCCCGCCTGGCCAGGCGAGCCAAGGAGGCTGGCGCCCAATACGTCATCGTCCATGGCGAGACCCTGGTCGAGCCGGTGGCGCCCGGCACCAACCGCGCCGCCGTCGAGTGCGGCGACGTCGACGTCCTCGCCCACCCGGGCCTGATCACCCTGGAGGAAGCGCGCCTGGCGGCAGCCCACGGCGTCTTTTTGGAGATCAGCGCCAGGCAGGGCCATTGCCTGGCCAACGGCCACGTGGCCCTGATCGCCCGGCAGGCCGGAGCGGCCCTCCTGCTCAATACCGACGCGCACCAGCCGTCGGATCTGAAGACCCTCGAAGCAGCACAGCGTATCGCCCTCGGTGCAGGCTTGACCCCCGAAGAAGCGGAGGCAGCCCTGCATGCTCATCCTGGCGCCCTGCTCAAGCGCGCGCTCGCATCCGGCGCGCCGCCAGCCGGCACGGAGCGCCTTTGAGAGGCACGGCTCCTGCTGTGCCCACAAGAACGGAGAGAAACATGCTCTGGACTCCAGACAACCCCAATGGCCGCACTCCCGGCAATGGCAGTGCGGCCGCTGCGCCGGGCGGCGTGCAGATCCGCTGCCCCCGCTGCCAGACGCCCTTTGTGGCCGATATCATCAACGTCGTGGATGTGAGCCAACACCCCGAGCTCAAGGCGGCGCTGCTGGGCGGCTATCTGAACCGTGCCCAGTGCCCCGGCTGCGGCGCCATCTCGGTGGTCAACGTGCCCCTCGTGTACCACGACCCCGATAAGGAGCTCCTGCTCGTCCTCCTGCCCAGCGAGTTGAACCTGTCGGCCGAGCAGCAGCAGCGCCTCATCGGAAGGCTCGTGCAGGCCATCATGAGCTACGTTCCCCCCGAGAAGCGCAAGGGCTACTTCCTGCGCCCCCAGACCATCCTGAGCATGCAGCGCCTGGTGGAGACCATCCTCGAAGCCGATGGCGTAACGCCCGAGATGCTCGCGGAGCAGCGCCGGCGCCTGCAGCTCCTTGAAGACCTGTTGCGCGCCAAGGATGACCCGGCTCAGTTCAAGGCCCTGCTGGAAGCACACCGCTCTGAGATCGACTACACCTTCATGGCCACGCTCACCGCCGTTGCCCAAGAGGCGGGCCTGACCGGCGACCCCAGTGGCGGCGAGCAGATCCTGGCCCTGCGCGACCAACTGCTGCAAGACCCCGACCTGGCGGCCCGCATGCCCCAGCGCTTGTCGCCCGATATGACCATCGATCAGGTGCTGGAGAAGGTCGAGCCCCTGGCCGGCGATGCCGACGCCCTGGCGGCCATGGTGCTGGTCAACCGGCCGTTCTTCGACTATGCCTTCTTCCAGGCTCTGACCGCCAAGATCGACCAGGCCAAAGCCTCGGGCGACGCGGCGCGGGCCGAGCGCCTGGCCCACCTGCGCGCCCTGATCCTGGAAGAGGCCAGCCGCCAAGACCGCGCCCTGCAGGCGGCCCAGCAAGAGGACCTCGAGCTGATCGAAGAGCTGGTCAACAGCCCCGACCCGCAGGCAGCCCTTCGCGAGCAATTGGGGCGCATCGACACCATGTTCCTCAACTCGCTGAGCACAGCCATCGAGAGCGCCCGCCGCCAGGGCGATGTCGCCCGCAGCGCCCGGCTCGACGGCCTGCGCGAAGCCATCCTCGAGATCCTGGCCGAGGGCATGCCGCCCGAGATGCGCCTCGTCAACCGCCTGCTTGGCCTCGAGAGCGCCCAGGAGCGCCAGGCTGCGCTGGCCCAGTCGGCCGAGCTCCTCTCCGACGATCTGGAAAGCCTCCTCCAAGACCTCATAGCCGAGATGCAGGAGCAGGGCCGGGCCGACGCCGCAGCGCGCCTCGGGACCATCCTGGCCGAGGTGCAGCAGGCACGGGCCGCTAACCCGGCTTCCAAGCCGTAGCAGCCCACCGGGCAGAGAGGATGATCGAAAGTGGTTGGCGCCCATGCTCAGGCGCCCATCACGTTTGCTAAGCACCCAGAAATCTAGTATACTAGCCGCTTGGCAAGCGCTCGACCAAGCACGCCCCCTGACTGTACAAGTCGTGCCCGGCGCCAGACTGGACGGCGCCGGGTTCTTGTGCGGGGTGACGGAGGCGGAAGCACAACGAAAGAGGAGGATAACCACACCATGCCCGTCGTCAGTATGAAGCAACTGCTGGAAGCCGGGGTCCACTTTGGCCATCGCGCCCGCCGCTGGAACCCCAAGATGCGCTCGTATATCTTTACCGAGCGCAACGGCATCCACATCATCGACCTCCAGCAGACCATCAGCCGGCTCGACGAAGCGTACGAGTTCGCCCGCAACGTGGCTGCCGAGGGCGGCACCGTGCTCTTTGTTGGCACCAAGAAGCAGGCCCAGGAGGCGGTGGCCCAGGAGGCCCAACGCTGCGGCATGCCCTACATCAACGAGCGCTGGCTGGGCGGCACCATGACCAACTTTCGCACCATCCGCCAGCGCATCGATTACCTGCTCAACCTCGAGGCGGCCAAGGAACGCGGCGACCTGGATCGGCTCTCCAAGAAAGAGGCCCTGCAGAAGGAACGCGAGCTGGCCAAGCTGGAGCGCCGCCTGGGCGGCCTCAAGACCATGCGCCGCTTGCCCGAGGCCATCTTTATCGCCGATGTGCGCCGCGAGGCCATCGCCGTCGACGAAGCCAACTCGTTGGGCATCCCCATCATCGCCATGGTCGATACCAACTGCGACCCCGATCCCATCAACTATGTCATTCCGGCCAACGACGATGCCATCCGCGCCATCCGCCTGATCACCTCCAAGATCGCCGATGCGATCATCGAGGGCCAGCAGATGCGCGGCGTGGTAATGGCCGAGGAAGAGGCCGCCGCACCTCAGGGCGAGTACACCGCCAAGTTCGGAGGCCCCGAAGAGGCGCGGGCTGCGATGGAAGAGGAAGAGAGCTCGCGCTGGGGCGGCGAGGGCGAGGAAGACGAAGAGTAACGTTCTACAGAGGAACGGAGCGAAGAGGATAGTCATGGCAATCACAACAGAGATGGTCAAGGAGCTGCGTGAGCGCACCGGCGCCGGCGTATTGGATTGCCGGAAGGCCCTCCAGCAGGCCGAAGGGGACCTCGACAAGGCCATCAACATCCTGCGCCAGCAGGGCATCGCAGCCGCCGCCAAGAAAGCCGCCCGCGTGGCCCGCGAAGGCTTGGTCGAGGCCTATGTCCACGCTGGCGCCCGCGTGGGCTCTTTGGTCGAGGTCAACTGCGAGAGCGACTTTGTGGCCCGCACCCCCGAGTTCCGCGCGCTGGCCCACGACCTGGCCATGCAGGTGGCAGCCGCCAAGCCGCTCTACGTCAGCCGCGACGACGTGCCGGCCGAGGTGGTCGAGGCCAAGCGCAAGCTCTACGAAGCCGAGCTCGCCGAGGAGCCCAAGCCTGCGCACGTGAAGGAAAGCATCGTCACAGGCAAGCTCAACAAGTTCTTCGAAGACGTGTGCCTCATGGAGCAGCCCTTCATCAAGGAGGAGACCACCCGCATCCGCGACCTGGTGGCCCAACACATCGCCAAGCTCGGTGAGAACATCGTTGTGCGCCGCTTCGCCCGCTTCGCCATCGGCGAGGAAGAGTGAGGGGCCACGCGGCAACCCCAGGTACGCTAGCGGGAGGATCCTATGGGTGAGGCGAAATACCGCCGGGTCGTGCTCAAGCTGAGCGGCGAGTTCCTGGCCGGCGAGGGCGGTTTCGGCATCGACCCCGACCTGGCCGAGAGCATTGCCGCTCAGATCAAGCCCCTCGTGCGCCTCGACGCCCAGGTGGCCATCGTCATCGGCGCCGGCAACATCTGGCGGGGCAAGATCGGCCTCGAGCACGGCATGGAGCGAGCCACCGCCGACTATATGGGCATGCTGGCCACGGTGATGAACTCGCTGGCCCTGCAAGACGCGCTGGAGCGTGCCGGCGTCGACACCCGCGTGCAGACGGCCATCGAAATGCGCGCCGTCGCCGAGCCCTACATCCGCCGTCGCGCCATCCGCCACCTGGAGAAGGGGCGGGTGGTGATTTTCGGCGCTGGCACCGGCAACGCCTACTTCTCTACCGACACCGCCGCTGCCCTGCGGGCCATGGAGATCGACGCCGAGGTGCTCATCAAGGCCACCAAGGTCGATGGCGTCTACGACATGGACCCGCTGAAGCACCCAGAGGCGCGCCGCTTCGACCACCTCACCTACATCGAGGCGCTCAACCTGGGCGTCAAGGTGATGGATTCCACAGCGCTCTCGTTGTGTATGGATAATGACCTGCCCATCATCGTGTTCAAACTGGAGCCTCCCGATAGCCTGGTGCGCGTGATCTCGGGCGAGAAGATCGGCACGCTCATCAGCCGCTGACCAAGTGAGTGGAGGAACGGGCGATGATCAACGATGTGATCCGTGAGGCCGAAGGCAGGATGCGCCGCGCCGTCGAGGCGTTGCGCGAAGACCTGATGGGCATCCGCACCGGGCGAGCCTCTCCGGCGCTCCTCGACCGCGTGCGCGTCGACTACTATGGGACGCCCACCCCCATCAACCAGCTCGCCACCATCTCGGCCCCGGAACCGCGCCTGCTCGTCGTGCGGCCCTGGGATACCAGCGCCATCGGCGCCATCGAGAAGAGCATCCTGAAATCGGACCTGGGGCTGACCCCCTCCAACGATGGCAAGGTCATCCGCCTGCCCATCCCCCCCTTGACGGAGGAGAGGCGCCGCGAGCTGGCCCGGGTGGTGAGCCACCGCGTCGAAGAGGGGCACGTGGCCCTGCGCAACATCCGCCGCGATAGCCTCAAAGACCTGCAGGACCTGGAGAAGGAGAAGCTCATCTCTGAGGACGACTTTTTCCGCGGCAAAGAGCGCCTGCAGGAGCTGACCGACAAGTACGTCAAAGAGATGGATGAGCTCGGCCAGCAGAAGCAGGCCGAGATTTTGGAAGTCTGATCGCTCCGGCGCCTGGATGCGCCCGCAAGGGTCCACCAGGCGCCGGACCCAATGGGCAAGGTCTTGGTTTTGGCACTGTGAGCGAGCAGCAGTTCGACCGGCAGAATCTCAAGATCCCCCAGCATGTGGGCATCATCATGGACGGCAACGGCCGGTGGGCCCAACAGCGGGGGCTGCCACGCGTGGCAGGCCACCGGGCAGGCACCGAGAACCTGCGACGGGTGTTGCGGGCCTGTGTCGAGTTTGGCATCCCCGTGTTGACGGTCTATGCCTTCTCCACAGAGAACTGGGGCCGGCCCGCCCCAGAAGTCAATGCCCTTTTGAACCTGCTCGAGCGCAGCATCGAAAACGAGACCGCCGATCTGCACAGGAACGGCGTATCGGTGCGCCACATCGGCCGCGCCGACAACCTGCCGCCGGCCCTGCGCAGGAAAATCGAAGATGCCGTGGCGCTGACGCGCGAGAATCGGCGCCTCATCCTGAACGTCGCCTTCAACTATGGCGGCCGGGCCGAGATCGTCCAGGCCCTGCAGCGCATGATTGCCGACGGCGTGGCCCCCGGCGAGGTCGACGAGGCGCTGGTGAGCCGGTACATGTACACCGCCGGCCTGCCCGATCCCGACCTGATCATTCGTACCGGTGGCGAGATGCGGCTCAGCAACTTCCTGATCTGGCAGGCAGCGTACGCCGAGTACTACTCTACACCGGTGTTCTGGCCCGATTTCGACCGCGAGGAGCTGCTGAAGGCACTCGTGGCTTTTACCAAGCGTGACCGCCGCTTTGGGCTGGTCAAGGGCACTTGAGGCTGCAGCCGAATGCCTTCAGGAGGCAAGTCCGTGCTGAGCACCCGCATCCTCAGCGCTGCCGTTCTGATCCCTCTCATCGCCGTCACCGCTTGGCTGGGTGGCTGGTGGTTCGCCGGCCTCGTCGCCCTCTTCGCAGCTCTGGCAGTCACCGAGTTCTACCAGTTGACCAGGCGCCTGGATCCCCAGCCCTCCGCAGTCATCGGCACCTCGCTTACGGTCGCGCTGGTGTTCGCGGCCCGCTTCGCCAGTTCCCGCGTCGCACCGGCGCTCTTTGTCATCACCCTGGGCCTGCTCATGGTCAAGTACGTGGTGCGGCAGGACTATGAGCGTTTCCTGGGCGACTGGGCCGCCACGCTGGCCGGCAGCGCCTACGTGGGCGGGATGCTCAGCTTCTACGTGCTGCTGCGCGACCTGCCCCAGGGCCTGGCGTGGGTGGCGGCGGCGGTGGTCACGACGTGGGTGGGCGACACTGCCGCGTACCTGGTGGGTACGTCGCTGGGCAGGCGGCCATTCTTCCCCAGGGTGAGCCCCCGCAAGACACTGGAGGGAGCCATCGGCGGCATCGCCGCGGGCACGGCCACCGGAGCTGCCATCGCCATCTACTTCCTGCATGTGGCATGGCTGCCGGCCGTTGCCCTGGGCCTGCTGACAGCCCTGGCCGGCACCTTTGGTGACCTGGCCGAGTCGCTGCTCAAGCGCCAGGCCGGCGTGAAGGATTCTGGCAACCTCATCCCCGGCCACGGCGGCGCGCTCGACCGCGTGGATAGCCTGCTCTTTGCAGCGGTTGTGGTGTACTATTTCGCCATCTGGGCGGTTGGCGTACACTGATTTGTGGCGAGACGTCGAGCATGTCAGACCTGATGCTGGCTGCCTTGCGCACAGGCAATCTCTTCCTGGCGTCTGTCAACGTCATCGTGGCTTTCTCGCTGCTGGCCTACATCGCCAGCCACAACTTTCGGAGCCCGGTGGCGCGGGGCTTTTGCGCGCTGATCACCTTTGTCCTCATCGTCTTTGCCGGCGATGTCATCCTGGCCAACGTGAACACCCTCGAGGCGGCGGCGCTCTGGCTCCACGCCCAGTGGCTGGGCATTGCCTTCGTGCCCGCAGCCTACCTCCACCTCTCCGATGCTCTCCTGCGCACCACCGGGGTCTCGTCGCCCTGGCGCCGGGCGGCCGTTGCTGCCGGTTATGTGCTCGGCGCCTTCTTCTTCCTGGTGTCGGCCTTCACCGGCTGGCTCATCCACGATGGCGTGCAGTCGGCTTTCATCTTTCACTTCCGCGCCGGCCCGCTCATCTGGGCCTTTGCCCTCTACTACTTTGCTGCCACTGCCTGGGGCGTCTACAACATCCAGCTGGCGCGCAGCCGCTGCCTGACCTCCACCTCGCGCCGGCGCATGACCTACCTGGCCCTGGCCTTTGCGGCGCCGGGCCTCGGCGTGTTCCCCTACCTGCTCAGCGCCACCATGTCGCACCTGTTGTCGCTCAACGGTGTGCTCATCCTCACCCTGGTCGGCAACATGGCCGTGGTGCTGATGACCATCGTCATCGGCTACATCGTGGCCTACCAGGGCGTGCTCCTGCCCGACCGGGTGATCAAGCACAGCATGGTGCACTATATCCTGCGCGGGCCGTTGGTCGGCTCGGCATTGCTCGTCTTGATCCTCATCACCCCCAGCGTCGAGCGGATTCTGGGCGTGCCGCGCGATACCTTTCTCATCTTTGCCATCGTCCTGGCCACCGTCCTCTTCCAGGTGGCCATCAACCTGGCCAAGCCGGCCATCGACCGCCTGATCTATCGCAAGGACCGCGCCGAGATCACCTGGATCCAGGAGCTCGACAAGCACCTCTTGACCTCGACCGACATCGAGCAGATCGTCGAGAACACGCTGGTGGCCCTGTGCGACCTGCTGCGCACCCGCTCGGGCTTTATCGTCACCCTGCGGGATAACTCGCTGCACCTGCAGGTCTTTTCGGGGCCGCGCGAAAAAGCCGCCGAATTCCTGAGCCGGTCTGCGCCCTCCGAGTTGGCAGGCAGGGTGGCCCACAGCCGCCAGGGCCCGGCCCTCACGGAGGCCGATTTCGTGGCCTGCAACGGCTATGCCCTCTTGCCCCTGCGCAGCCGAGACCGCAAGACCATCCTGGGCATCCTCGGCGTCGAGCAGGGGCCGGCGCGCAGCCCGCTGAGCCACACCGAGCTGGAGACCGTCGACCATCTGGTGCAGCGCGCCGAGTCGGCCCTCGACGACATGCGCCTGCAGCAGGAGATCTTTGCCCTGCTGCGCCGCATGGAGCCGGAGATCGAGCAACTGCAACGCTGGGGCAGCACGCCCCGCTACGCCCAGCCCGGCCTGCTCGAGGCTCAGGAGGCAAGCCTGGTGCACTCGCCCTCGTTGGCGGTGATGGTCAAAGACGCCCTCAGCCATTACTGGGGCGGCCCCAAGCTCAGCCGCAGCCCGCTTTTGGGGCTGCGCGTGGTGCAGCAGGCCCTGGCCGCCAACGATGGGGTGCCGGCCAAGGCCCTGCGCGCCGTGTTGCGCGAGGCCATCGAGCGCCTGCGCCCCGATACCGAGCGCAGCCCGACGGCCAGCGAATGGGTGGTGTACAACATCCTCGACTACAAGTACCTGCGGGGCGACCGCATCCGCGATATCGCCAGCCGCATGGCGATGAGCGAATCCGACTATTACCGCAAGCAGCGCATTGCCATCGAAGAGGTGGCCAAAGCCCTGGCGGCCATGGAGGAGAGCGCGGCGGCCGCCGAAGCGGGCGGCCAGGGGCCACCCAGGCGCCCCAACGGGGCGTAATGCCCGCCTGCGAGAGGTGAGGGAAGGCGGTGAGTCGTATGCAAGCCGAGCAAAGCGGTTCGTTCGTCCTGCTCGCCACCAAGCTGTACGTCCCCCGCGTGCGCAGTGGCCTGGTGCCGCGGCCCCGCCTGACCCGCCGCCTCGACGAGGGGCTGGGCTGCAGGCTCACCCTGGTCTCGGCGCCGGCCGGCTTTGGCAAGAGCACCCTCATCAGCGAGTGGGCCGAGCTGAAGCGGCGTGCCACGCCACCGCTGCCCATCGCCTGGGTCTCGGTCGACGAGCGTGACAACGACCCCGTGCGCTTCTGGACCTACGTGACTGCCGCACTCGACAGGGTGCAGCCGGGCGCCGGGCGCGGCCTGCTCGCCCTGTTGCGGGCCCCCGAGCGGCCGCCCGTGGAGGCCCTTCTCACCGAGCTCCTCAACGACCTGGCCGGCGCTGCCGGTGATTTCGCCCTGGTGCTCGACGACTATCACGCCATCCGCGCCCAGGCCATCCATGAGGCGCTGGCCTTTCTGCTGGAACGCATGCCCCCGCAGATGCACCTGGTGGTGGCCAGCCGCGCCGACCCGCCCTTGCCGCTGGCGCTCCTGCGCAGCCGTGGCCAGCTCGTCGAGCTGCGCGCCCCCGACCTGCGCTTCACGCCCGAAGAGGCGGCCGCCTTCCTCGACCGCGCCGCGGGCCTCTCGCTCTCGCCTGCCGACATCGCCGCCCTCGAGGCCCGCACCGAGGGCTGGGTGGCAGGCCTGCAGTTGGCCGCGCTCTCGATGCAGGGGGTCGACGACGTCTCGGGGTTCATCCGCGCCTTCAGCGGCAGCCACCGCTACGTGTTCGACTACCTGGCCCAGGAGATCCTGGCCCGCCAGCCCGAAGCCGTGCGGGCCTTCCTTCTGCAGACCTCCATCCTCGAACGGCTGAGCGGCCCCCTGTGCGACGCCGTGACCGGTGCGCCGCCCGGCGCAGGTGAGGGGCAGGCCATGCTCGAACGCCTGGAGCAGGCCAACCTCTTTGTCACGCCCCTCGACCAGGAGCGGCGCTGGTACCGCTACCATCCGCTCTTTGCCGAGTTCTTGCGCAGCCGCCTGGGCCAGACACAGCCCGAGCTTGCCCCCACCCTCCACCGGCGGGCCGCCTCGTGGTACGCGGCCCAC
>Ga0123519_10005246_pt1 | contig 20730 bp, 12 predicted proteins | sample YelNatPaOPRAMG02_FD_87396 | JGI IMG/M metagenome (GOLD analysis project Ga0123519, IMG submission 87396) | Hot spring microbial communities from Yellowstone National Park - Yellowstone National Park OP-RAMG-02 (version 2) | ecosystem: Environmental > Aquatic > Thermal springs > Hot (42-90C) ...
ATCAAGCTACAGCGCACCCTCTCATCCGGCGGTCTCTGTTTCACACGCTTCTTCTCCTTTACCAGTTTCAGCGTGCACCCGCGCTCATGGTGCATATCCATCCTTCCGGACGTACCGATAAGCACTCTAGGGATCCGATTCCTGCACTCGTTGCACGGACTCGTCGAAGTTGCAGGAGTGCCGCAGTTGCGTACTAGAAAACGCCCAGCGTCACGGACTACCACCATACGACGCGTACTATCGGCCGTGTCGCTTTCCAACTCGTCGAACAGCTTTGCAACTGTTCGCTCGTTGCCATCAAATAACCGAAACCTTCGACATCCATAGCACCGTCTCGTGTACCACTGCCAACGTTCATCCGCATAAGCCTCGTAGACGATCAGGTGCGCTCTGACTGAACCGCACAAAGCATTCCGCACTGCACGATATGGTGTTCCGAGCACAGGACACCTCGTGACACGCTCACTGGACTTGTTGACATGTCTCCTGCCGTGCATGATACCCGCATCTCGATGCTATGGATTCTTGGAAACGTTCACGAGCTTCGAATGCTTTCCATTCGGATCATTGGCTCCCTCCTCCTGAGTTTGAGACACGGCACCGGCGATGTCGGTTTTCAACACGGGATGCACGCCCACGGCAGCGTCTTTCGCTTTTTCATGTGCTTTGAAAGGTTAAATGCGAGTCCCTGTGTTTGACTCAGGCCTAGTTTTCACAAAGCGCGTACAAATATAGATGCCGTCGTTCTCCATCATTCCTATTATGTGCCTCCTATTTTCCCTGTGTAAACGAGAAACCGTGAATGGATATCGTCAGTGCTATTCGCAAACCTGTTCGAATGCTTCATGGTTTCTTGCAGAGAAAAGCTGCAGCTTACTCTAGAGGCTTTACAGCGCAGTAGCGTATAGAAGTGTCTACTTTGATATTGTGATCTCTGATGCGACATGTGCAGACCATAAGGAAAAGCGGCTTGAGAAGCTGAGGGCGCTCGCTTACCGTCGATACAATCTGGTCTGCTCCGGAGCGCGCTGCTCGAAAACACGAAGAGGCGCATGATGCTAGAAAATTCGGCATCAAGTTCCGAACATCCTTTGGATGCAACCGTTGTCGGTACTTACCCGAGATCAGTACGATGAGTTTGGTCGATCTGAAGCGACTCCTGCTCTCCGTGCCGCATATCTTTCATGCTCGTTGCGAACTCGAACGCTTCCGAAACCACCAGCTACTCATTTGCATCTGTCGATGCCGCATGAAACGTTTCCATTCTGCGCTGCTTTTCTGGGCCAGCATAATGCGGCTATCACTAGTGCAACGTCCACAGGCTGCAACCCATGAAGAGCTCTAAATTTACCAACACATGATTTCTGGATTGCTCTGATGCTTTCTACCACGGGCGCTGGTGATGAGGCGACCACCTGCATGTCGCGGAGACGCGTCAAGCTATTCTCGGAAGCATGTGTGCATACCATGGATCCTGCGATAACACGGTTTTGCATCAACTGTTCAGAGCATCAGTTGGCGCACGATGGTTCAACAGGAGAATTCGAGAGGAATTCGGACAGCTGGCAGGCCTGAGTCCAGACCTCCGAAAAACAGTTTCTCGACGAGACGCCGCAACCTGAGAGAGGTTATGCGAGCCCGCTTCGTGTACAAAGCCTCACGATCCCGAATGGCGCCCCGCATCACTCGTTTTGGAAGATCCTCACCATGAACGTCGTTTATTACGACGGCTTCAGGACGGATCCGTAGATATCTTTCCGATCCGACAGTCTTTTCTTGTTGTCCTTCTTGGTTGCACCTTTGGGAGCAGCTCATTCTCTTCTTTGTCCGATGATTTCTTCACCTTCTCCTGTGCTATACGGGGTGACATTTCCGTGGTTGCCATGAACTACATCTGTTTTTCCTTCGGGATTTAGACGAATTGGATGGACTTGGGGCCGAAGCTCGCCTGTTCTACGTATGTATTTTCTCTTCCTCGAGCACTTTTTCGTCACCTTCCCCGTAGCGAGCACGTCAGTGGACAGGAACGCGCTTTTCCGCCCCATCTCGTGCACGAAGAGAGAAGCAACAAAGCACTTGAGAGCTGCTGCAGAGAGAGCATTACCCGTCGAAGAGCGGTTTCAGACCTACGAACGACACGCATGTTGTTCTATGAGCCTAAAAATGATGTGAGACAGCGAAGGAGTTGCTTCCGATTGGATTGAAATGAAAAGTGTAGTCTGGTACGAACAGCAGCTCATCGCAAATCTCAGTTGCGTACTTGTTGACAGCTTTCTACTTATGCAGAGCGACGTTGTCTAAGGCTAGGGCAGAATAACGTGGGACATGGAAGCTACGAGGTGCTTTGACGAAGGATGAGGTGTTGGACGATCCCGTCCGGTTGGCGATATGCAGGCGACCACACAACAGCATCGCCGCTATGGCTAGTGTCGTTGTCATTCTGCTTCTTTCTGTTGTAGAAACAGCAGTTTGCCAATCGTTTTGGACACATATTCAGGACTACATTGTTTCCAGACTGCACGCTTATCGAATGAGAAGAATATCCGTCCCCGCAGAAATTAGCGTTCGCGTTTCAATACGGAATCTAGTGTGTGCTGTTCAACGCACGACGCTTTCCCCGAGAAGCGCGCCTTTCTCTTCGTCCATACATGTCTCTTCATATCGATTCGTGCCATGGATACAGAATCTTTCCATCCTCTCACTTCTTTGCTAGAATTTCGGAGAGAACGTACGGATTGGAATGCATTACCGGGACGACAATCTTGCGCTTGAAAAGTGTGATAACTTCTGGTTTGATTACACGATGCTCTGGATAAGGACTACAAGAAGCGCGGTTCACGTATTTTCTGACGGTAGCATCACTGTCTTGTACAAGTAAGGTCGTTTTCACAAGTTACCATTGACAACAAAGTCTTTTGGCATCCTCTTTTCAATTCGCAGGATACATTCATTTTATTGAACATGTACGAGAAAAGTAAACAAGAACGAAAATTGTGCGAGTACATCTATTCTAGAATTTACTGCACTGTGTAGAACGTATGTGCTCCGCCTCCATCTCAACAGCACGTATCAGGAGCACAGCACCAGCAGTCTGTTCGCGTCGGTGCTCGGCACCTCTGCGTAGCAAGCGTTAGGCGAACCTGTGGAGCTGGAAAACACAGGACGTGCACGCGTTCGCAGTCGCACGGTTCGCGGTATCACGAGAAAACCACGCCCGCCCTGGTGCGCTTTCGTGGGCCATTGGCATAGCCAGCCGTGCGTGCGGTCTGAGTGTATCGCTTTTGATTCATGGATGTGTTTTCAGGAAATTCGAAAAGCTCCAATGACGCCGCATAGCCTGTCAGGCACTCGATCTTAAAGTAAGACGTAAGATGTAAAGAAACAGAGCAAGGCTTAAGCGGAACGAAAAACCTTTTGTCGAGTATGCAAACTCCACATATATTCTTGAGGATAACGCGGTATTACGAGAGACAAGCTTCACGCGAGAAAACTCCAGAAGCTTGTACAGCTACACAGAGTGGTTCCTTCTGCCCCCACAACGCTAAAAGGGCATCTAGCTTGCTGCGAGGATAGCATCAGTCAGACGAGCTGGCAGCTCGCCTGCTCGCAGGGCATTACATATCTCGTGGGCAGCGAGCTTTCCACTGAGCACTGCGCCTTCCATGCTTGCGAAATACATTTGTTGGGTGTAGTCTCCCGCCAGGAAGAAATTTTTGATTGATGTTTTCTGTGCCGGCCGATACGGTTGGAGTCCTTTTGTGGTCTTGTACACCGATCGTGGCGTTTTCACCACGTGGTACTTGCGCAGGCGTGCCGGTTGCTCAGCGTGCGGGCCAAAATGACGCGGAAAGAGAATCTCGAGCTCTGCCATCGTTGCTTGCACAATAGCTTCATCGGAACGACCAATCCAATCTTTCGCTGGCGCGAATACGAGTTCCAGCATGGACCGGTCTGGGTCCGCGTACCCTCGACAGGTATTGCTCATGTCGGCGTAGACACTTAGAAGCGGCGAACGGGAGAAAAGCAAATGGTCAACGTCGGTGAGCTTCCGATCAAACCACAGGTGAATATTGATAACGGGAACACCTTCGAGATGTTCAAGACGAGCGAACTCGGGGAAAGTATGTTTCCATACCTCTGGAACGAGCAATTTCAGAATGTCTACGGGTACAGCAGATACATAGGCATCGGCTTCAATCACCTCTCCAGATTTGAGTTTCAAACCTCGAACGAGGCAACTTTTCTCGTCGTAGATAATTTCGCTTACTCGTTGGTTGCATTTAACGACTCCACCTGCAGCTTCTATGGCCTGTACCAACGGTTCACAGAGCCGCTCAGGTGGCGCACCGTCCAGGAACGCCATCTTGCTACCCTTTGCCTCCTGAAGGAAACGGTTCAAAGCAACGAGTACAACTGAAGCGCTGATTTCGTCGGGATTGATGAAATTCAACGCTTTGCTCATTGCAATAAAGATCTCATCATTCACACGTTCGGGTATACCTTGCTGGCGAAGCCACTCCGTCCAGGTGAGTTTGTCGCATCCATCGACATACGCTTGTCCCTTCAGCATTGCTGGTACAAGGCCCCTCGCAAACAGCACTTTCTCCCGCCAGGTTAGCATTTCACGGTTCGAAAGTATCGCCCAGATCCCGTTCAGGGGCGCCGGAAGTGCTTCGGGAAAGTCGAAACGCGAGTACTCACCAGGTCTCTCCCGCATGTTGAAAATCATGGAGTGCTCTTTCCATTGGAGACGGTCTTCAATACGGAGCTCACGAAACAACTGGAGCATATTTGGGTACGCGCCAAAGAAGATATGCAGACCGGTTTCGTACCAGTCACCGTCGGCGTCCTTCCATGCGGCTACCTTGCCACCAAGCACATTCCGCGACTCGAGCACGATAGGTCGAACGCCTGCCTCGGCCAGGTACTTCGCACAAGAGAGACCTGCAAGCCCACCGCCAGCGATAACGATCTCTTTGCCTGGTATGCCAACTGGCTGAGGCGCCTGTAGCGGTGGAACAGGCCGTCCTAGGAGCCCTCGCAGACAGAGGCGGCGAGGCCGCACGCTCCCGCATCTATAAGCGTGCAGGCGAGTAGAACCTACTCGTCCAGGACACCATGCCCCCAAGTGCCTGTTGAAAACTCCACATGGAAGAATGAAGGCGCTGTCTTGTTCACCGGCAAGTCCTCGACTCGTGCTGTAGCGAAGCGGCCTCGACTCGAAGCTGTTCACCCTGACGCCGGACTCGAGCCGTTGTTCGAATGCGGCCGCAACACTCATTTGATACGAAAAGCGAAAGTGTAAATCTATTGAAATCCTACGATAGTGGAGCTTGTGCAGGTTTCGAGTGTATGCAAAGACTCCAATATACGTTTCTAAGCGTTGCGTGACTCAGAGAAGAGTTATTTTGTTGGAATCGATGGCGATCATTGCAAACGTGAAGACTGTATAAGCTAGACATTTGGAATAATTCAGAATAAAAAGGACGGAGAGGAAATTTTACCGAGACGCCCTTGGTATTGCAAGCAGCTTTCGAGATGACGCCGCTCTGTCTCCGTGCAGCGACCGCACACGATAGGACGTATGAAACTACCAGAATATCCGAGAAGAAGTATCGGTAATGTAACTTGGAGGGGAGTTTGATGGATACTTCACCGTGCACTGAAAAAAACCCAAAAAGAAAAGAAAAAAGCGCATAATCGGAGAACGTTGACCAAAGTAAACGTTTTGTGAATGAAAAAAATTGCAAGCAGCTGTCCCGGAACACTCCATGCGTTTCGGACGTATCGGCTCTCGCATAGGCTCTTTGATCGCTTGCTCTGCAGCGCACGCAAATCGACCTCTACAACGGCGAAGCCTGTGGACCCAGCGCCGTCCCGGTCAACACTATTCCGAGACCAAACCTTGTTCGCAGCGTATCGTCGGGTACTACGCGTATCGCACCGCCGCGACAGCAGTCAAGCCCAGGTGCTATGAATCACGGGAAGCGGCCGCAGCTGTGGCTCTTATTTCTTTTGGCGGAGCATAAAGCGCGCCTCGAATCCTAAATTTCTCTCATCAACAGCACACGGACACGCACCTGGCATCCCAGCGTCTTCGACGCGTATCAGGAATCCGCCGCGCATTGCATCCGAGATCCGCGTACAGCCATGGAGACGCGTCTGTATTCGCCGCGCCTCAAGCGACGATGATGCGCAGCCACAGGTGCAGGCGCAGGCGGCCGCCGCAGTCACCGCCGAGGTCGTCGGCGGCGCCCCAGCTGCGTCATCACGCCTCACTGGACGCGCTGACGATACACTGAGCAATAATTTGTCTTTTGGAACGTCTGCACGTAGCCGAGTGTCTGCAAGCTCAATCAAACGGAATCCACTTGTAGACCAGTGCCATGTTCATTTTCGCTGCACCAAGCATAACTAATGTCGCAGCGAGGGGAGACTGTCGGAGGCCTGCACGCTTCAGTGTACCGCAACTCGTAGCGAGCCGTACGGCGTCGTTCACCCCGTCGATGCGGCGCTGGCTCCCAAGGCCCGCCGTTCGCTGTGGCGCGCGCAGTACTCGCATGGCTGTCGCAACAGAAGAAGAAGTTGCTGGTCGTGTTGTCCCCCTGGAGACTGTGCGCAACATTGGTATCGCAGCGCACATTGACGCTGGGAAGACGACGACGACGGAGCGAATTCTGTTGTACACGGGAATAACGCACAAAATTGGTGAGGTTCACGAAGGAACCGCGGTGATGGACTATATGGAGCAGGAGAGGGAACGCGGTATCACCATAACTTCTGCAGCAACGACCTGCTTCTGGCGCAATCACCAAATTAACATAATTGACACACCAGGGCACGTGGACTTTACAATTGAAGTGGAGCGCTCTATGCGCGTGCTTGACGGTGCTATCGCTGTGTTTGATGCGGTGTCCGGCGTTGAACCCCAGTCGGAAACTGTTTGGCGGCAGGCTGATCGCTATCGAGTACCGCGTATTTGCTTCATCAACAAGATGGATCGCGTGGGTGCCGACTTCTTCCGGTGCGTGGACGAGATACGCAAGCAGCTAAATGCGGTACCCGCGGTGATTCAGTTGCCGATCGGTTCAGAGTCGAACTTTGAGGGTGTCATAGACCTTGTGAACATGGAGGAAGTCGTGTGGCTGGGCGATGAATTCGGATCCAAGTACGAACGCCGACCAATCCGGGATTCGCTTAAAGCGCAAGCTCAAGAATGGCGCGAGAAGTTGATTGAAGCCGTTGCGGAGTCCGATGAAAAAGCGTTGGAGAAGTATCTCGAAGGGCAGGAATTCGGTGTAGACGAGTTGCGCGCACTTATTCGCAACGGCACCTGCAAAATCCAGTTTGTGCCTGTATTGTGCGGATCCGCATTCAAGAACAAGGGAGTGCAGACCTTGCTTGACGCTGTTGTCGAGTATCTGCCGTCACCGCTTGATGTAGAGCACGTGCGTGGTGTCTCCGTTGACGGTGAGAAGGAGATATATCGAGCAACTAGTGATCGCGAGCCATTCTCGGCTTTAGCCTTCAAGGTCCTAACTGATCCCTTTGTGGGAACGCTGACCTTTTGCCGGGTGTACTCGGGTGTCATTCGCAAGGGCGATACAGTACTGAATCCAACCAAGAACATTAAGGAAAGAATCGGGCGGCTGCTCCAAATGCACGCCGATGAGCGCAAGGACATTGAAACTGCGCGATCAGGAGACATCGTGGCCATTGCAGGGCTGAAAGACACCACAACTGGTGACACGCTTTGCGATGTCGACAACCCGGTTGTTTTGGAGCGCATGGTCTTCCCAGAACCAGTCATTTCTGTTGCCGTAGAGGCATCGAGCAAGGCCGATAACGAGAAGATGGGCGTCGCGCTCGCGAAGCTCGCCTCCGAGGACCCGTCCTTCCGCTTCAAGCGAGACGAGGAGACCGGACAAACCATTATTTCGGGCATGGGTGAACTCCACTTGGAAATCATTGTGGACCGCATGAAACGGGAATTCAAGGTAGACTGCAAGGTAGGTGCCCCGCAGGTCGCCTATCGTGAGTGTATCACAACCAGAGGCGAGATCGACTACACGCACAAGAAGCAGTCTGGCGGGAGCGGTCAGTTTGCTCGCGTGAAGATTATTTTCGAACCTCTCTCACCGGAGGAGGCAGCCAGCGGTGAAGACTTCGTTTTCGTTTCTGAGATCAAGGGCGGCTCGGTGCCGAAAGAGTATTTCGTCGGCATAACCAAGGCACTTGAATCCGAAATGTCGTCAGGCGTGCTCATTGGTGCTCCACTTTTGGGACTGAAAGCTCGACTGATCGATGGCGCGTACCACGAGGTTGATTCTTCGGTTCTCGCGTTCGAAATTGCCACCCGCGCTGCGTTTCGAGAGGGGATTCCCCGTTGCAAACCGCGCATCATGGAGCCCATCATGCGCCTAGAGGTGACAACCCCCGAAGAGTACCTGAGCAATGTCGTGGGCGATATCAACTCGCGACGAGGTTTGATCAATGAAATCGGGGATCGTGGAGCCCTGAAAGTCGTCAAGGCGCTCGTGCCACTATCAGAAATGTTTCAGTACGTTTCGGCCCTGCGCAGTATGAGCAAAGGTCGAGCGAATTACACCATGTTCTTCGAGAAATACGAACCAGTACCGCCAAATATTGAGAAAGAGCTACTGGAGAAATTCGGTGGCTCGCGCTCATCAAAGAAGTAATCACCTAAACAGCGGCGGAAAGCTTTTTCCTTAGAGTTCGGTACCTGTTTGTGCCGGTGGGATGCGTAGCCAGTCGTGCGTTGCCTACATTCGTGCACCGGTTGCGCCTCCTGCGTGCTGATTCTTGCTCCATCGAGCAGACTCGCCCATCCATGTCGCACGCAAGACAAGACGTAGTCCATGGAGGCGTCTGCAAAATCAGAGGATACCCGCGAACGAGGCCGCACGCAGAGGGCGCCACCAGTGAAGTGATCAGCTAATCGCGACGAAACCAACACCTTTGGACAGCTGCTCCAGCTCGGCATCCATGGGGCGTTAGATAAGTCAGAAGACAGGCCTGGATGGCCAGATGCATGCGCGCGCTCTCATCACCGAGTCGAGAACGCTTAACGGAACCCTGTAGCAAGGACGTGTTGGTGTCTCTCGTGGCGATGTTTTTTGGAATTTCGTAGTCATGTTCGTGCGTCCATCATCGCTAGCGTTCCTCATGAGCGCGACCTGGATCATTTCGATGAAACGTTTCCCGGAGAGGTGCACTTTCAAACTTATATTCACAAGGTGCCGCGAAGCGCATTTACGTCTATTGTTCGACGTCCGTCGTCGCTCTTGCTGCCAGCTTTTGTACAGTCTGTATGCAGGCCGTATAGCATACGCGTTCGCAGACACGGCGTTGTGCAAAGGTGACTTTTGGACCGGAGATCCACAGATTCGGCGATTTCGTTACAGGTCCGCGTCGGACATGACGCTCGCCGAGCATCCCTGGCCCTCACCGGTGCTGCGGATAGACACGATAAGCGCGCGATTTCCCGTGATTCGGGATGAATGCCTCTCACAAGGTTCCTGGAATATATGAACGCCACGCCGAGTCTCTCATCTGTGGGGTATGTACACTACCGTCTCGGAACAAGAATGCAAATATCAATCTGATGATAGAGAGTCTCAGGTATCGATGCAAACGCTTCCGTACTATTTTCAGCATCCGGTCGGAACGTCGGGCGTGCGCGGATCGGTACTTGAATACGGCTGGCGGGAATCGCGTTTGCGACGCGTTGTCCAAGATCCGAGATCGCCATCTACAGCAGCGCAGCGCAGCGCGAACAACGCGGAGTGCGCATGCGTGCCGTCGCATAGCGCGGGGTATCTCTCGGATGCACATCGGCACGCAGAGGAGCGTGACGTGTCCGTTCATGCGTGCGTGCTTGCGAGCGTGTCCGTTCATGCGTGCGCGTTGAGACACGCTGAGCAACGTACGGACGTTGTCGTTTCGTGTTCTTTCAGCGTTGCTTCTCTTTACGACTTATTCCCATCTCCTGCGGAATACAAACGTCTGCTGAAAAAACGCCTTGTCAGCGTCATTCATGACGTCGTTACTCTGGGATAGTTTCCATTCGTTTCTCCAGCAAACGCGTTTTGAAAACATCGAGTCGCACGATGACGCGGGAACCAGCGACTTGGAGACTGCCGTTGACGAAGCCTCTCCCGCTGAGCGTGCATTTTTGCTGAAGCGTCTCTGTGAGGTTTGCGTTGAAAGGCCTCTGGCGGGATCCCGTCTGCACCTTTTCGTGACAGTTTTGAGGCGTCTCCTTTGGACAGCGTTGCTCGAAATGGGTTACTGCGAGTTTCCAGATCGCAAGGAGTCAATAAAGGCACCCGTCTCGCGTGGGCTCCATTCCAAGCGCGCGCCCAAACGTAGACGAGTTAATATTGGGGCTGCTCTGGACTCCGAGGCAGTAAGCGTTCACGGAAACGCTGCAGCTTTCGAAGAGCCCGAGAGCGACGAGATTCAGCCCTCAGCGGGTGAGCTCGTCGAGCCGACGCCGGCAAATCGCGGCGAACCCAAGGACGAGCTCCACTGGGACTCCTGGCCTCCCCCCGAGCATGTCGTTACAGCTTGGCTTGTTCAGGCCACAGAGTCGAGCTTCCAGGAATGCTGGCCGCTGCCGATTGACGAATGGCTCGTCGTCGTTCGCGAGTCACCGGCTTCGAAGCAGCTCAAAGCTGCCACCGCTGAACGAGCCCTTCTAAGGATGCGAGAAACACGCCGTCTACCACCGCCACTGATTGCGGCATGGCTGCCGCTGCTCATGCTCTCCGGAACACGACGCGTTCTGCTTGAAGAGGCGCTTTCTAGCCTTCTGGCTCGCGACCGACTCGACATTCCACAATCTGTGCTCGAGCTAGCCTTTCGGCGAGATACAGCTTACGCCAAAGCACTTTTGCGTATCGCGCGTGGAATACAATATCCGCATTCCATCTGGCATCGAGAGGCCGGGGCTGTGCTTTTTCTACTCGTCGCGAGCATGCCATCGTTCCATGCAACCTGTACACATTTGTTATTGCGAAAGATTACGGAATACCTGGAGGATTTGATCCGAACCGAGCGAACAATCTTTGCTTTCCCCAACATGGAACGCCCGCGTTCACCGACACAAGCCAGCATGATCATAGCGTGCAGCAAACCGGAACTTTTGGAAACCATTTTGGACCTCATGAGCGCCTGCTTGGATGCGAACGTTGTATGGCCAGACTCAGACTTGGCGCTGTTTCCCAGCGACGCCTTGAAAAAAGCCCCGCTTCGGACAGATGTAGCCGCCCGGACTTTGGAGAGAATAGCCGTAGCGCCTTCGCGGCGGCTTCCGCTCATGTCCTGGCAACGTTTGCTTCTCGGTGCGACGGCGACACAACCACAGGCTTTTCTTTCGGAGCGCAGCCGTCAATTGCTCAAGGAATACGTCGTCCGTCCGGAGACAGTGCCATTCTTGCGCAAGCTCATGCGATACCTCCCGGATCTGGCCGAAACCGCTATCTACCAGTGCCGCAAACTGCTGTTCCAAGCATCAAGCGTGGGCCAGATTCCTGTTGCGCGTGCACTAGCTTCCATGGTAGCTTTTCTGGGAACGCAAGAACAACCCAGGCAACCGAATTTCTGCTCTGGATCGCACAAACGTTCGGAATTGGTGTCCCTCGGTCAACTGCTCCCCGATTTCATGCTCCTTTCGTTGCGAATTCTGCAACAGGGCTCAGCGCAAATGCGGCGCGTCTGGTACGAAACCATCATAGAGGAAGTAGAAGAAAACGGCTTGGCGCCGGCCGTCGTTGGCATCTTGCGAACCCATTTTTATCGAACATTTTTCACCGCAACATGGAAGCCCTCTGCGCCAGAGATCGAGTCTCCCTTGAGGCCAGGCTCGCACTGGATCGACGACGATGCGGCGAGTTTGCTTTGCCTACTCGCGCTTGGACACGATATGGAAGGCTTCGACGATTTTGTTGCCCGACTGAGCTACATGGACCTTAGCCACCTCGATATACCGGCAGAAGTTGGGGACCAGCCTCTCGACGAGACCGATCGCGGCGTCCTAACTCGGCTGCTGCAGACCATTGAAACCGCCATCGTCATGTGGCCGATCCTTCACGTCGCCGAGATCCCGGACTTATCGCCGGACTCGACACCGGGGACTGTCGCGCAGCGCCGCCACCGAGCAGCCTCAACATCGGCAGGCGCAGACGATGCAGCCGCTGCAGGTGAAGTGATTGGAGCCTCACCAACTGGGAGTCACGAGTCGCAAAATCATCCACCTGGAGTGCCCGTAAGTCGAAGCCCCAATCTTGATCATCTCGGAGCGTTCCAGGTCGCTCATCCTGGTGGCGCTGCCATCCGTAATGACGACCTCGATTTAGGCGTCACCGAGCTGGCGTCTCGGCGAGAGCGGCCAACGCCCGCTGGGCGGTGTCAGCAACCTTACCGACACGCAGACATCCATGGAGAGAACGAGTCGGCACCAGCAATCGCGTCTGTTCCGAAGAGCGCCGGCGTACAGCGCCTCACCGAATGCACGGACTGGTCCCGCTTCCGAACGGTGATAGCACCCCTGCTGCGTTTGCATCAGCGAGCCATGGAGCGTCTCGGTGATCCGTATGCCATATGGCAGCGTGGTGGCTGCCACGCGTCGACAAGCATGAATGCGAATCACGACAAGACGGAGGCACAACACAAGACAACCTCGACGTCCTCGAAGGAAAAACGGAAGCAAACTTCCGATAATGATTCGGGCGTCGGACGCTCGTTGGGCGTCTCGTCTACGAACACTACCATACCTGCCACAGCATTGGAAAAGTTTCTCGCTTTACTCACGGAGACGCTGAGGACTGGCAGAGCTTTTCAAGAAATATTCAAGCTCCTTGAAATCGCTCTACGGAGACTGCTGCTCGTGCCGTCGTTCCCCGCAACCATGACGACGCAAGGGCGCCTGGTACCCACGCTTCTTCAAATGGTCGCTCTGCCGCTCTCCAGTACCGAGGCCGATACTGCGTACCTGCTCGCCATCCTTCTTTTAGGCAAAATACGACGCAGCTCAGCTGAGCATCTCCCGTTCCTCGCGGAGAAGCAGCAAGGATTCGTCTCTGCGCCGACCCGAGGAAGCGGCATTCTCCTCGCAGAGCAACGTCAGCATGCAGTTGCTGCGCTGCTTCGGAGCCTACGCTCCCACTCCTGGTCGCTTTGTGTGGCGAGCGCTGCCCTGCTGGGAGCCCTGGGGCCGCAAGCACAAGCCGCGCCTGTTCCAGAATCCGGGCAAACTCGCTGGGATACTGCGCTTTGGCGCCGCATTCGCGAATGCTTTGACAGCTCGCGAAAAGTACCGCTTCATCCAGCGATTCGGCAATGCTTACCCGCTGGTGGCAGCGATATCCGGCTCTTGTTTCACGCCTCACTTGCGGACTCGCTGGTACCGACATCGTGGTACCCGGAGCAGCACCTGTGCTCGATCGCTATGGACATCCTGCAAACCTGGGCGTCCTCCACCGTTCTGGACTGGAACGTACTTCGACTGTTTACTCTTCAGCTGCAGTCATGGCTGCAGGAATGGAACTGGCTTGTGGAGCGCGGCTATCAGTACAGCGAGTCGACGGCAAACGCTACCCAAGTTTCGCAGCACATCCTTCGCATCTGGGCGGACTGGGCGTGCGCCCTCAGCTTAGTGACCACGACCGCCTGCGGAGACGGGACCACTAACCTGGCCCGCGTCAGTGCTCCCGAGCTCATAGAATCGGAGCGAACACTTGTACCCGTTGTCGCGGTCGCTCCGTGGACCTTCATCCGAACCTGTGCACGGACGCAGACGCTCGGCTTTCAGTCGCTGGTGCGGGTGGCGCGGGCCGTGCACCAGAAACGTATCGCGCTTTGTCGCCCCGCATGGAAGCGAATGACTTTTGTAGCTAGTCAAGGGCTCGCCACCGCTGCCTACGATCTGCTGACTGCCGCAACCGAGCCCACTGCGGAGGAGTCTGCGGCCAAAATTCGTGACGAAAGCCAGCTCTTTCCGCAGCTTATATACGCACTGGAGAGCGCCGAAAAGGCCCTTTTTGCAACAAGTCAGACGTATCGGGATCCAGGCCTGGTTCGACGCCTTCGACGTCCGGTAGCGCGAGACTTTAAGCTTGCCGCATTTCAGACCTAAATAATCAGAGAAATCAAGAGCATTCTACGACCATGGGGTGTCTATGTAGAACAAGGCGCAGATGCCTTGCGACCGTTTCTGACTGTCCACCCACTACTCGTTTCAACTTCTTCCCGTACACTTCGAGCCTGCGAAGTTGCCCCGCAAACTTAGATCATCACATCTCCTCGGGTTTCGTCTTCAGCACCGCTCATTGTCTGACATGCATAGCTGCGTTAAAGTCTCGGTTCATGAACTTCATGCGGTGATTGTCGCTGGTGGAATGCATCAGTGCAAGGAGTGCTCGAACTCGTGCCCTGTGTGCGATTACAGCCGCTTCTCCTTCTTCGCTCGATCGTCGGCGAAGCGAGGATTCTATTCGGTTCTTCGTCAGACTGCCCGCGACACCGGACTTCAAAGTTCATACGGTTCCCTTGGATATTTTATTCTTCAATATAAACGCAACTGTTTATGCCTTTCGGTTGTAAACCGCGAAAAAGTATTTCATGACACGTGCTTTGGACTTGAACACCATTTAGGTGAAAGACTTGAGGTCAACCGTCCGGGCGTAAAACTGCAGCAGCGTGTGTACATCCATCGCGCGCTACCATACCAGTGCGCTATGTCATGTCCTCTCAGTGCAAACGCAGCAGTTATGCAGTGTCAACTGCGTCGGTATACGCTTCAAGGCTAGTCACTGTTCACGAGCACTGCTGCTACTGCCGCGACCTATTTGCTGGCAAAGGTGCTCCTCCTGTACGTCGACGCGGTACCTTTCTGGTACCAGGGTTCGGCTGCGACCTGGCCAGCAGGTTCGCAGCCAACTGAACCCTCTTGTAGCTGCACATCGGCTCTGGGGCCGGACCAGATTACAATCGAAGTTGTCCCGGAATAATTGGACCTAGAAGCATGCCTACTCACCGTATCATTCGGTATAGAAAGCACCATGAACCGAGGCACCTTGATGGATGAAGCCTGAGCAGCTCGTCATCAAGATGCCAACTTTTTCTACGCATCTAGTCCAAATCATCCATCCATCGATCTATAGATCTGCCCGTATAGAAAGCGCGGTACGACCAGAGCGTTTATGGAAGCCGTGATCGTTAGACCAGCGTACTGGTCGATCGGTACGTTCCTGAGCTCCAGCACGTTATGGTTCGCGATCCTGTAACCATTGATTGTACGGCTCGATCGATGGAGCCTGCCTCATATGCATAGCTCCGATATCGCTACCGAGGAACACACACACACACAGACCGTCACTGCACCTCTGCATTCGCCATATGGAGGTGCTCACCAGCGGCGTCAATCTGGAAAGAACAGGCGTCTGTCAGCACATGCGTATTCTCGAGACGAACCGTCTCTGCAAAGCTGCTGAATTCACGAATCTTAGACGCATTCGCGGTGATCAGGCCTTTGTAAAGCCTGTGCGAAGCTAGGCCAAACTCGGCATCTACATGCATTTCTCGTGATCGTATCTGCACTTCCAGGGGCAGGCCTTGCGGATGCCTGAGCGTGGTATGCAGCGATCGATAGCCGTTCGCCTTGGGCTGGTCACAATAATTCTTAAATCGTCCCGGCAACTCCGGCCATACCTTGATGACGTGCTTGTAAACCTTCATACATACTTCATGTTGGTCAGTGGATTCATCGATGCCGTCGATGACGATGCGTAAAGCCACAATGTCGAGAATATCCTCACGCCGCTTCCCGCTACGAAGCATCTTTTTGAACGTAGAGAAGAGGTTTTTTGCGCGGCCGGTTATTTCGTAGCGATATCGCCGCAGCTCCGGATCATTCTGCAACGATGCCAGTAGCGTGGCGCACGCTTCTTGAATAAGCTGGTCTGCTTGCTCCCAGATATGCGCGTGCCACGACTCGCACGCCCGATACGATAACGGGAACAAAATCCGGAAACTGAGATCTTCCAGAGGCCACATGACAGCGCCCAGGCCCAGCGCGTACGCCAGCGGAACGTGGACCTGTAGCACGAGCAGTGCTAGCGCCTGCTGGTCATACGCCGGTGATTCGGACTCGACCTTCTGCTGCAAGTCTTGCAGCACTTGCGTCAAGCGTGCCAGTACCGCGCGTGCATCGCGCAAAGCTATCAAAATGTACTCGCGAAGACGTCGTGCGTTCTGCTCATCAAGATCGCCGATATCCACTAAGGCAGATTGTTCGATGGCACGTAGTGCATCAAGGTCCTCGACAATCGCCCGAACAGCGCCATCCAAGGGCGGGTAACGCAGCAGGGTTCGCGGAAGCGCATCCACGAGCGCTGCACAGATCGTATCAGCGTCGACTCCGAGACGCGCAAGAAAAGCCGCATTGCGAACACTGATCATGGACTCTTCACCGGGTAACTCAGCACATAGTCGAAGTGCTTGGAAGATGCGCTCTAGCGAATCCTTCGACTCAATGTGCGTGCACGCTCGCTGCAGCACGGGCCAGAGCACGTCGACGACAGCGTAAGAGCTCGCGTTCGACTCTCTGGACGTGTGTTGAATAGCCGGTACTGCTGGTGCCGGTAACCGCGCACAGACACAGTGTCTCGCGGTCTTCGCCGAACCCAACGCTTCATACACCCGCGGTCGCAAAGGTTCACGTCCCCGGTTCGGGAGCGCACACCTCGACCCCGACTTGGAACGCAAGCTAACGTGACCGACCGGTGCAGCAAACGCCCAGCCTACGTCATACAAGCGCATCTGCGCTACGTTTCTACAAGCGTATCCGAGACCAAGCTGTCGATTCTTGTTATATCCGAGTATTACGCAAACCAGAGAATCCAGTCACCCTTCACAGCATTGCGAGCACAGAGACCGTCTATAGAAAATATAGCTCATCGACGCATGTGATCGCGAGCGTCGCGCCCGCAGCCGCTCCGTTCACAAAGGGCGTCTTGTCCAGAAAATTCCTGTTCATCGCATCACCCCCAGGAGCGTCACGCACGCTCGGCCTCCGCGTGCGTGGCGCCCGAAGATTCCATCGTACGCGCATGGTATCCGATGCGCTCCAAAGCCTTCCAAATCTATCCTATATTGTACATTGAAGATCAGCAGCATGCAGCCCTCGTGCCGATTGCCTACGCACCGCGCGGCATTGACGACGACGCTGTGCGCCCGGAACAGCGAATGCGAAACGGACTCGGGTGCATCATGCGTTTTCGCGCCAAAACTTGCCAGGATGCCTTGCTGGCGCCCCTCGCTCTTGGGGCTGGATCGCTGCTTGTAGCGCCTCGCCCCGGAACTGGACGTCTTCTAATATGCGAAAGCGCTAACGCGTTTAAGGAACTAAACATCGCAACCCTTTCACAGCCTATGTGTGAACCGAACCTAATCGACGAATACATCTCGGACGATACGGGCGATAGATATCGAAGCTTTAGCCGAGATATTCCCAGAACAACGCAAGCGATGAAAGTCACGTCTGCGCAGCAAGCGAAACGTCACCGACTCGCACCAGCGTTCGTTACCTATTCTCGAGACGGTATCGAGCGCACAGTGCCACAGCCTGAAACGGATGCAACCTCCAGTTGCTCGTGGTCTATTGTGGTGCGCGATTCTCGGACAGAAACTGTCCTTCCGACGCGTGCAAAGTGCAGCGTCGCGAGCGGCAGCTCGAAAACAGCGCTCTCGTCGCCGATCGAAAAGTCAGAGCAGACACGCGTCTCGAAAGACAACCAGTTCGAGCGTGGGTGTTTCGCAGTGCTCCAGAGTGAATGGATGACTCGCGAGCTGCTCAGTAGCGGTGCATCGGAGTGCAGCACAAGTGCTGGTAACGGCGACGCTGACGCCAAGTCGAGCACATCTGCAGCCGTTCAAGCGATCTTATGCGCCTTGACCTGCACGATTGAGAAACAGCCGCCTCCATGGAGCGCTGAAATTGCGCGTGCTGTGCTTCCGCTTTACGTTCACCCTAACTTGCAAGTGCGCACTTGGGTTCTGGCAGTCATTAGCCACTGTGAAGCGGCCGACGAACTGCAGCGCTGGCTCGCGGACCAGCTCGCTGCAGACAACGGTCCACTTCTCGACGCAATGCGTGCGGCGTTTCATCCCAAGTTCGAGTCAGAACGAGAGCGTCTCGTAGCTATAGAGTTCTGGGCGAACCTTGTTCGACTCCTGGGTCGACGCGGCTTGGGTACGCCTGGTATTGCACGCAGGCTGCTGAACTTGTACGAAAGAGCACTAGCGGACGCGAGGCCGTCAGTCCATGCCGCCGTCCTGAGAGCATGGCACGCCTTGATCGGGGTTGTGCTCGATCAGCGCCTGCCCAAGCATGAACAAGAACGATCCTGGATACGCGTCCTCCTGCAGCCAATCCGGATGACGCTGCGGCACGTCCCGCGAACGGAACTTATACTCACCGAGGGACATACTCCATCTGAGCGGAAGCAAGTGCGTCAGGCTTTGATAGACATGTTAGCCTTTTTCTGCTATCGCTACCTGCGATATACGGACATTTCGATTCGTTCAGCGACAGCGCGCATCTTCGAGGCCTTGGCAGACTTCGACGACGACGACGATGACGACGTCGGCATTGACGTGGACAATCCCGATCAGCGCAATATTGTGTTTAGTAGTGTGCTCGAGCATCTGTTCGCGACTGAGCAGGTGCGCGAGGCGCTTCTGTTGGCTGCTTTGCATCGGGATTGGAGCCAAACGCGGCTAGCGGCTAGCGAGTTCGCACATGCTACGAGGACAGCGTGTCAGCCTGACCAAGCGGACTCGTTAGTAGATGAGCTTTTCGACGCCCATGCCATGGTTGTTCCAAGTATCGCGACGCGTCAGCGAGCGGATCGTCAACTCATCGCTCGGGAATGGTTGAGCGTTGGGGCTCGCGACCTCACTTACAGGCGCTTTGGCGAACTACTTGTTCTCGCATTGCACCAAGCTGGCGATGAGCGGCCACTAGATCCCAGCCGCTCTCTGCTGGTGCAGCGCAGCTTTACCACCCTCTTCTGCGCTTTGAACGAATGCTCACGGCAGTGCGAAAAGTCCATTGGCACGCTGCTCGATCAACTCACCGAGACGTTCACGCGCTACCCGATCGACTGGACCCTGCTTGCGTCACCCTGTCTTAGCGTTGTGGTACCAGGTCATGGCGATAAGCGCCAGAGTCCGGCGCTCTTGCTTCTGTGGCTGGTTGCTCAACGCCGCGGCTCGTGGCCTCCCTGGCTGGATGCTCTCGCACTTGCGCTGCCGGACTTTTGGAGTTGCTTTGAGGTGCGCACACCAGTTGAGCACACCGCGCTGTTGCAACACCTTGCCCAACTGGCAGCTCGTCGCGTTACGATGAGCAACGCCAGCAACGAATCCGAACAGCAGCAGCAGCAGCAGCGGTCGATAGCGGTGCACCACCAGCAACTCGATACCTGCTTTGCTCTGGTGTTTCAGGACCCAGCCTCGTCACTGCAGCTCCCTCCAGCGATGTATCAGAACGTTCCCGGCACCTTACTTGCCCATAGGTTGCAGCAGTATCGGCACTGGGTACCCGTGCCCCGCGCGATAGCGCTCCTGCCTTGGTACGCAGTGGCGGCCTCCGAGCACGCGCCCGAGCTCATCCACTACTTGTATCGTCTGGACCCCGAAAACGTCCACAAGTGCCTCCGTGCAGTGGCACCTCCATTGGCGGCTCGTCTGCGTCGACTACAAGCTCGTGAACCAGTATCGATTCTGAAAACCTCACCCGCGCCACCGAGTCCTGCGGTCTGCAGTCGACGGCGTTTCCCGAGTAACGACGCCTGGACCCTGACTGACAGCCCTCATGACCAAGACGATACCGTTCGTGACCTCTCAGCGAAGAAAACTTCCCGTCACGTCCGCTTTGAAGATGAACCCGGACTCGAGCGTTTACCATCGTCACCGTTATCCTCACCGGTACGACGGGAATCGGCACCGTGTTCATCACCGCTTGTCGGGTACACACTGTAATGTCAAATACTAGATCATCATCAGTGTTTAAAAATAACGCAGAAGACTCGTTCTTGGTATGTATGGACGGCTATCCAGCATCTCTGGATCCCTCAGCCGCACCCTGCAAGTGCACCGCTTCAGGCGAGCAAGCCGTGGCCTCTCTCTCTGTCTCTCTGCGGGCGACTGAGCGATTCCCCATCACAAGTCCGCAGCGATTCAGCATATCACGCCCGTACACGGCACTAAAGTACTCACTGAACGATTCGTTCGATGCATAACCGTTGCACGATTTGGAAGCAAACGACCCATTTCCGAATGTTGATCGAGGTGTTCTGATATCGGTGCAGAAACTGCCTGCGTGTATGGACGGTGGCGAGAATCACACGATATCACGCCGATTCCTGTCGTTTTCCTCGTTATCCAGCGTTCGTTCACCTTACTCTACACCATCCCGTGCATTCAGCTCTATTTCACACGTTCATTCACTACCTACTTCAACGTGCACTTGTACTCATTCTGCGTCCATGTCGTCCTGAACACATCTACGCCCGTAAAGCAGCGTCGATACCAGCACTCTATGTGTGCCGAGGTCGAGGGCGCACGAGTGCAGCATTTGCGCACCACGGCGTGTCCAGCGTCATAGGATACCACCGGCAGACGACGCGATGTATCAGTCATTTC